>ENA-OQCE01000086-OQCE01000086.1-human-gut-metagenome-genome-assembly--contig:-NODE-86-length-41331-cov-6.698621_pt1 | contig 41331 bp, 38 predicted proteins | sample MGYA00242495_ERZ504572 | MGnify/ENA primary metagenome ERZ504572 (study PRJEB26092, sample SAMD00036228) | human gut metagenome | host: Homo sapiens | study: EMG produced TPA metagenomics assembly of... | reverse complement strand
TTTTTGCGGTTTACAAATTGATGTAAAATGTGTTAGCATAAAACCAGTGCATAAAAACAAAACACAGTGACGAAGAGAGTACATCTGCATGTGCGAATTTACAGAGAACACCCCCGAAAACTATTCCGGTTTTGCAGGCTGAGAGGGGAGGAGGAGCGGCAGATCGAACATGGCTTCCGAGAGGCGCACCGAACCGTGAGAACAACAATCTGAAACGGTAAGGCTGCGACAGGTTCCGCCTGTTACAGCGGAGAGGTATAGCACATGTACCTGCAGAGGTTTCTGCCGTGAGGCAGGGACGAAAAGAAGTGGTATCACGGGTAAACAAACCTGTCTTCTTCCGACTACAAGAGAGCGGAATAAGGCAGTTTTTTTATTTGAAAGGAGAAATGAAAGCAATGGAAAAAATCAGACCAAAATATTATATCACCACGGCGATTGCCTACACATCCGGCAAGCCGCACATCGGAAACACCTACGAGATCGTACTCGCGGACAGCATCGCCCGCTTCAAACGTCAGCAGGGCTACGATGTATTCTTCCAGACCGGAACCGATGAGCATGGCCAGAAGATCGAGCTGAAAGCAGAAGAGGCAGGTATCACGCCAAAAGAATTCGTAGACAACGTATCCACCGAGATCAAGAGAATCTGGGATCTGATGAATACGTCCTACGACAAATTCATCCGTACCACCGACGCCGATCACGAGGCACAGGTACAGAAAATCTTCAAAAAACTGTACGATCAGGGAGATATCTACAAAGGATATTACGAAGGTCTTTACTGTACACCGTGTGAATCCTTCTTCACCGAGTCCCAGCTCGTAGACGGAAAATGCCCGGATTGCGGACGCCCGGTTACGCCGGCAAAAGAAGAAGCATATTTCTTCAAGATGAGCAAATATGCACCGAGACTGATCGATTATATCAACACTCATCCGGAATTCATCCAGCCGGTTTCCAGAAAGAACGAGATGATGAACAACTTCCTTCTTCCGGGACTGCAGGATCTCTGTGTATCCAGAACCTCCTTCACCTGGGGAATCCCGGTATCCTTCGACCCGAAGCACGTTACCTATGTATGGCTGGATGCACTGACCAACTACATCACTGGAATCGGTTATGACTGTGACGGAAACAGTTCCGAGCAGTTCAACAAGCTGTGGCCGGCAGACCTGCATCTGATCGGAAAAGACATCATCCGTTTCCATACCATTTACTGGCCGATCTTCCTGATGGCACTTGATCTGCCGCTGCCGAAACAGGTATTTGGTCATCCGTGGCTGCTGCAGGGCGACGGCAAGATGAGTAAATCCAAAGGAAACGTGATTTACGCAGACGATCTGGTAGACCTGTTCGGCGTAGACGCTGTCCGCTACTTCGTTCTGCACGAGATGCCGTTTGAGAACGACGGTGTCATTACCTGGGAGCTGCTGGTTGAGCGTATGAATTCCGACCTTGCCAATACTCTTGGAAACCTGGTAAACCGTACCATCTCCATGAGCAACAAATACTTCGGCGGCGTTGTGACAAAGACCGGCGCAGCAGAAGAGGTGGATGATGATCTGAAAGCAGTCGTTACCGCAACAAAAGCAAAAGTTGCTGCAAAGATGGAAGAGCTGCGTGTGGCAGATGCAATGACTGAGATCTTTGGTCTGTTCAAACGCTGCAACAAATATATCGACGAGACGATGCCGTGGGCACTGGCAAAGGATGAGGCAAAGAAAGACCGTCTGGAAGAAGTTCTGTACAACCTGGTAGAGAGCATCACCATCGGCGCATGCCTGCTCGAGTCCTTCATGCCGGAGACTACTGAGAAGATCCTGGCTCAGCTGAACGCAGAGAAACGCAGCTACGAAGAGCTCGATCAGTTCGGACTGTACGTATCGGGCAATAAAGTAACCGATCAGCCGCAGATCCTGTTCCAGAGACTCGATGTCAAAGAGGTAATGGAAAAAGTAGAAGTGATCCAGGCAAAACAGAAAGCTGCTATGGCTGCTGCATCCCAGGAAGAGGAAAAAGAAGAGGAAGCAGTGATTGACCTTGAGCCGAAGGAAGAAATCACTTTCGAAGACTTCGGAAAAATGCAGTTCCAGGTAGGTGAAATCATCTCCTGCGAGCCAGTCAAGAAATCCAAAAAACTCCTCTGCTTCCAGGTCAAAGTAGGAAGCCAGGTAAGACAGATCGTCTCCGGAATCAAAGCATATTACAAACCGGAAGACACCATCGGAATGAAGGTTATGGTTCTCACCAACCTGAAACCGGCCAAACTGGCAGGAATGATGTCCGAAGGAATGCTGCTCTGTGCAGAAGACGCCGAAGGCAACGTATGCCTCATGACCCCGGAAAAAGCAATGCCGGCGGGTGCGGAGATCTGCTGATGGATTAAAAGAAAAATAGAGTAAATAGAGAAATCCCTTTCCATGCGTGATGTGTGGGGAGGGATTTTTTGCGTTTTAAAAAGTTAAGGAAAACGTCATATAAAGATTCTGAATCTTATGATAATATAATGATAAAGAGAGAATATTTGAACGGGTTTATCGAATATGACAACAGGAAGGAGGAGCGTTGTATGAGAAAAATGCGGACGTTATTTCTGGTTTTACTTTGCTGCGGACTGTCATTGTATGCGGGGGTATCTTATGTGAAGGCAGAGGAAAAGGTTCCTTCTGATTACGATGCTTATTTGCAGGAAACAGGGATGCCAGAGAATGAGATACAAAAGCTGGATGAGCATGTGAAGCAGTTTATCGTCGATGATTTAAAAAATGGGGATGGAAAATTTGAGTATATGAAAATCGATGTAGGAAAACAGGCGATGAATGGAAGAGAGGAAGATTTCGAATGGATTGAGTTCTATGCATCAGCCTTTCAAATTGGTTCGACGATTTATATTTATCCGACCTATGAATTTGCAGAGAACAAAAAACCCTGTGGAAACGACAGCTTTTCGTTTTTGTTGGGAGAGGCGATAAGACCGTATGAATTTGGCGGAACCTTATGGTATAAGGACAGAACAATGAGCGACTGGGAAGTCAGTGGGAATCTTATTGCAAACAATCAACAGCTAAATGGTGCCAGCTATTCCGGGAGCCAGCTGGGAACACCGAGATCTGCGATGAAATTCATGGGAACCACATACTGCCATGCGTCGGTGGGGACGGGGATGATAACAGAATTTTGATGGGGTATTCGTATCAGCCGAAGGAAGTAAGAGTTGAGTTATTCGGATGGAGACTTTCGAGAAAACAAATAATTTTTGTGCTGGCGGGAGGAGTTGTTGTAGGAAGCGTATGGTGGAGAAAAAATAAGGGTAAGACGCAAAAATAGCCACCCCTGTCTGCAAACTAGGCGACCATTTTTGACATAATTAGTAAACAGGCTGACCGTCTGTCGGCAGAGCTCTTTTTCGACATCATAGCATCACGCTTTTGTAAAAATGTCAAAAGTTCTTTCAAACGTATTTTCTGAATCCGAATTTTTCTATTTGTTGTTTTTATACGCCTTTAGGAGTATAATTTGAAGCAGAGGTGGTAAAATGAAAAAACAGTTTATTATGGTTCGGATCATATTATTGAACGGCCGAAATATGGTTATGGAAAAATTTATAATGATTATGGTGTTGGATTTTACTGTACAGAAAACCAAAATATGGCCAAAGAATGGGGTGTCAGTGCGGATAAAAATGGTTACGCAAATAGATATGAGATTGAATGTGATGGATTGAAAGTTCTCAATTTGAATATGCGCGACTATACAATGCTCCATTGGCTTACGATTTTGTTGGAAAATCGAGAATTTGATGCATCCACACCGTTGGCGGCAGAAGCAAAAGAATATTTGCTACAAAATTTCATCTTGATTATGAAAAGGCAGATATTATCATTGGATATCGTGCTGACGACAGCTATTTTTCTTTTGCAGCGGATTTTATTAATGGTGCAATTTCTTACCGTCAGTTGAGTAATGCAATGCGTCTGGGAAAACTGGGCCAGCAGTTTGTTTTAAAAAGCAGAAGAGCATTTGAACGTTTGGAATTTACAGGGTATGAGATTGCAAGTGTGCAGGAATGGTATAAGAGGAAAGCATCCCGTGATCATATGGCGCGTCGGCAATATTTTGATCTGGAACGAAACCGCCGTCAGCGGGGTGATTTATATATCACCACAATTTTAGATGAGGAGATGAAACCAGATGATCCACGCTTACGATAAATTATATCTTTCTGTTGCACAAAAAAATCTTGCCTGCATGCTGGATTATATGGTCAATGATTTAAAACGGCCGTTGGAAACTGTATGGCAGTGGTTTTGTATGAGTAATACAGCGTCACGGTTTGAACGAGGTGACTGTTCTGTGGTAGCGGGAATGTCGGGAGTTGAAATTGCATATGAAGTATTACAGGAAGCAGGGGAACCAAAGCCGGAACAAGCCCCCTCTTATTCTTACGATCGCAGCCCTGAATATTGGACAGGCTGGGCGTTGGCCTATTATCAGTGGAGTACCAGTTTGTCTTTTGCGGAAATAAACCAGGCTATTCCTGTAACTGAAGTGCGAATGCTCTACACGCCATATCATGAAATGGATGTTCGTCAGTTTGTAGATAAAATGAATGAATTATATCGTGAAGCAAAACCGGAGACAAACTTGAAAGAATTGCGTACTTTTGCAAATCTAAGTCAGAGTGAACTGGCACAGCAGGCAGGTGTTTCGGTTCGGACCATTCAGCAGTATGAACAGCGAAGAAAGGATATTAACAAGGCGCAGACAGAGACCTTGTTGAAGATTGCGCGGGCATTAGTATGTACGGTAGAAGATCTGGTGGAGAAAGTTCCAACTTGATAAAATGAATAAAAAGTTTTTTGTTCAAAGTTTCAGAAAACGTCATAAACTATTTCAGGCGTTTACGCTATCATGAAAATATAAAAATGGTATCATGGAACATTCATACGAGACGGGGGTGAACAAAAAATGGTCTTTTTTCGAATGCTGCATTCCGATTTCAGCAGAATGATAAAATCGTGGAAATTTTATCTCGCAATTGCCTTTATTGCCGTACTTACCTTCCTGAGCATTTACCCTGAAGCAGCAGGATCAGGAGAAAACTGCTCGGTTTATTATCTGGTGAATGCGCGCGGCGGTGTAAGTGCGTTTCTGGTGACGAATACAATTCTTGTCGTATTGCCGTTCGCGCTCAGTTACTGGGAGGATGTGCAGAAAAATTATATCAACTGTATTTTACCGCGGGTACATAGCAGCGTTTATAGTTTTTTCCATGTGTTAATGACGGCTTTCGGCGGCTTTCTGGCTGTGTTTTTGGGATATTCGCTCTGCTTTGGGCTGATGGCGCTGCGGCTTCCGCTCATAACATCCGATGAGTCAAAGCATTGACAGAAACGATGTCGTTGATGGGATATGACAGCCTGCTGCTGCATGCACCGATGCTTTACTTTGCTATGGGTAAAGAATGGGAGGGTTCCATACTAAAGATAAATTATAATGCATGGAATTGCCTTGATTTAGGGCAATTCCATATTTTATTTTAAAAGAAAAATATGAAAATAAATTCAAAGCATATTATACGTATGAAAAAGGGAAAAATTACACTTTTTTACTTATAAAAATAGAAAACGTGGATTTGTATAAAAATCAAATTAAAATATGGTGATAATTTCTCTTGCTGTAAATACAATTTTTAAAAATCATAATAAAAAGTCACAAAAAATAACATAGAAAAAGGAATCAGTAAAGGGAAACAGATGCAAGGAATTGGTCAATTACTATGGAAATTACGAGAGAAAGAAGGAATACGACAAAAACAATTATGCCTGGGTATTTCTTCTGTGTCAAAATATGCAAGAATTGAAGCAGATCAGCAGGAAATTGATTTTTTTCTGATTGATCGAATTATGGGACGGTTGGGAAAATCGGTGGAGAGGCTCACTTATATATTGCCAAGGGACATTTACAATATCTATGAATTGCGTCAGGAGATACAACAGAAAATTTGTCAAAAAAAATGGGAAGAAGCAAAACAATGTCTGCTTGAATATGAGAAGAATAAAAGAGCAAAGGAGCCGCTGCATCAGCAGTTCATTGAGCAGGAATATGCGCAGATTGCATGGCTTCGTGGTAAATCAGTAGAGACAGTATGTGAACATTTGGAAAAGGCAATTGTACAGACAATGCCAGAAGCGGAAATACAGAGAAAGACAGGGATTTTAAGTGCAGAGGAATACAAACTTCTGCTATTTCGATGGGAAGTCTGTTTTGGTACAGATCGTGAACGAGGAGAGAAAGAACTTCAGGAGTTAGTAGAGGAGATCTTTCAGAAAAACTTTGAGAGGACAGAACGAGTAAAAGTAATTCCATATGCTGCATTGTTAATAGAAAAAACAGCCCGAGATGGAAAAGCGGATACTTATTTAAAATTGATAACAGAAACGGCGTTAGAAAACTTGAGAGAAGAAGGGAAACTGCTTTATATGCCGGAAATTCTGGAGCAGTATGCGCAGATTCTGGAAAAAGAAAATAGTAACGCAGAATTTATTGGGTTGCTGCGACAGGAACGTGCAAGCCTTCTGGAATTGGAAAGTGATTATAAAGTTTCTTTTAAAAATTACCGTCTGTTTGACCATGTGGTTCGGAATTTCGAGATTGATGCAGAATTGATACGTCGAACAAGAAATGCGGCAAAACTTACACAGGAAGGACTGAGTGAAGACATTTGTGCGCAGGAAACATTGGCAAGAATCGAAAACGGAAATCAGAAACCACGAAGCGGAAATCTACGTCAGATGATGGAGAAGATGGGAAGGAGTGGGGATAGAATTGAGACGGGGATTCAAGTGGAAGAGTATGAGACGCTGGAGTTGAAGATTGAATTTTCGAAGTTTATTCATCGAAAAGAGTATGGAAATGCAGAAAAGGTACTTTCAAAAATTGAAGAAAAATTAGACTGTAATTTGATGAAAAATTGCCAATATATTGAAACAGAAAGGGTAAAAGTAAAATATAAGGAAAATGCAGAATATACGGAACAATTTATAAAACAATTAAAAGAATTACTTGCTATGTCACTTAAAGTTGAAGAAGGACAAAAAATAGAATATGTTTTAAATACAGAGGAAGTTAGTATTTTGACAGAAATGGCATTGATTTATTGGGGTGAACAGAATTATAAAGTAGCATTGGAAATATATCAATTTTTAGTGGGACAATATGAAAAAAGTTTTATTAAACCTGTATTTCACATCTTAGATTGGGGTATGAGTATGGGAAATTATGGGATGGCGTTGGAAGAATTGGGATATTTTGAAAAAGCAATAGGTGTCTGTCGAAAAAGAATTCAACAGACATTATTTGCCGGAAAAGGAGGATCATTGCACACTTCATTAATGGTTGAGGCTTGTATTTTAGAAGCACAAAAAGATGTAAAGTGCAAGAAATATTTTAAACAGGATTTAGATCTTTTAAGATTATATAAGATGCAAACAAATTATAAATTAATGGAAAGTTATGTCAAGACAAATAAAATATTTGATTAACTTTGACCACCATCAGGATTTGTAGGAAGAGATGTTGTTGTAAATGGTGGGGTAGGTGAAGAAGGATTTGGAAGCGAAATTGTAATCCAAAGTAAAAGCAGAAACAAATGCAGAATTAAAAAACAGAGTGTATGAAGAGGTTTTAAACAATCACATCACGAATGAAAGTGACGTAATTAAGGTTGCAATTGAACAATATCAGGAAAAACAGATGAAGACCCGCGCCATTGATGCAAAGCCGGATGATTATTTGTCAATCACACAGGTAGTGGATGAAAATGGCAGCGAGCAGGATATTATTTCAACGGGTTTGTTGATTGTAGACGAGCATCAGCAAAGAGTAGCAATCACTGATATTGTAAGCAATACGGGGCAGCTTAGCCAGTACAGCATTTATGCAACCATGAAAGTATCCGTGACAAATGACCGTCAGGCATTAAAGGTACGAATTAATTGGTTTGAAACAACACTGAACTACGGAACCTCTATGAAAGCAAGTAGTTTAATGCAGACATCCAAATATTCACCAGAGGTGGGATTCCAGTATGATGATATTACAAAAACAATTTCAAATCCTGCTGGAGGAACCCCATATCACTATACTCCAAATAATACGCAGATGATTACATATTCGACTTTAGAGTGTGGACGGTCCTGTCGTTCGTATATTAAAGCTGGAACCTCAAGTTTGAATATTGCTTATTGTGTTATATCTTCAGCCCGGGAGGCCGCTGGGAGAGAGCTTAAGCAAAACTCGATTATCAGAACAAGCGAACTAATTGAAAATAGACGCTCCCCTTGCGTTATAGATACTAGGGGAGCGTTTTTGAATAGCGGTAGAGAATTTCTATAAGGGATGTTGTTGCTTTTTCTTTGATTTAAATCGAATGCATAAGAAAAATGTAAGAAAATTTTCACCAAACGTCATAGATTTTCAGAAGAATATATGGTAGTATAGGGCTAACAAAAAAGTATGTGAAAAAAAATAACAAAGCGGAAAGGAGATGCAGGTGTATGAATAAAAAATTAGCAGGTATTTTTGCAATGTGTGCTCTGTTGCTGACTGGATGTCAGGGAGCGAAAGAGAGCAGCAAGGAAATTACGCCGCCGGATACCGGATGGGGGAAAACGGTGGATGAAGTGCTTGCCGACTGGAATCTGGATCGGGACCAGGTGGAAATTTTCTCCGAAACTAACAGTGCAGCCGCGATCGCAGTAGATACAGAAGCCACTGTTTTCGGCGAGCAAACTTCCAGAGTCATGTTTCAGTTTATCAACCTCGATCAGATCGGAGCGACGGGAAAACCAGTATTGTGCGAAGTAGACATCACCTACCCGGATGATGCCGATATGGATACCGTGAAAAAAGAGATGGAAAAATCCTACGGAAGTTCCAAAGACTCCATTACCCGCTATGAGCTGTACCAGTCGCTGGGCGACGATCAGCTCCCGGAATATACTTACAAAAAAGCAGATCAGCTTGCCGTCTGGTCCGGCGAGAGCCTGAAAGATGCGATTCCTTCCGATAAGAGCACCGAATACGAAACTGCCTGGGAAGCATACCAGCCTGGCCTTACTGCGACAACTGGGAGAGCTACACTGAACAGACAAGCATGGCAACCGCCGTATGCGCATACGGCGCAGAAGCATTTCCAATGTTTGAAAAAAACGGTGTCAGCCTCGAAGCTTATCCGGGACTGGTATATGAGCAGGTGAAAAAGTAATATGAAATGTAACTATTCAGAGCCATGCGAAATGGAAGAAAATCGTGAATCATGCTTGCATGAATGAACGGTTTTCTGGAATTTCATATGGCGAGAAGCAACATCGAGATGCAGCGCAAGCGGAATCGAGATGGGGTTCTGAATAGTTACTATGAAATAAGAAAGTCATAAACTCCCGGCAGTGCCGGGAGTTTTTCCGTGCATAGGGAGAAGGAAAAGAGTGTGTCCCGGAAAAATTCATGATATACTGAAAAGAGAAAATTCAACTTTTGGAAGGTTCCCGGAATGTCTGTTTTGGAAGAGAGGTGATTTCCTTGAAACGTATGAAAAAGAGAAAAATCACTGTGTTAGCTGGAGTGATCCTTTGCGTGATTGCAGGATGTCTGGTAAAAAGAATGACGGCGGTGTATACACAGAAAGAAAATCCCATTGGTCCTGAGCGGGGTACGACAGATGTTTTCCTGACGGCAGCAGATTTCATCTCAGAAAAATCGGATCAGGAACTGCTGCAGGAAATCGAAACCTTTGATACGGACAAAGCCGAGATGATTTATCTTTATATCCCGGAAGACACCGGAGCCGGAATGTCCTTTGCGATCACGCGCGAGGATCATCCGGAGGAGATGGACGAAATTCTCTCGACCATTTACGGAGAAAAAATTTCCTGCCAGAAGCCAAAACAGGTATTCAACATGACAGAGAGGATTTTGTATGATTATAACTGGTATGTTCTGATCTACGATCATGAGATGAATCAGATGGCGCTTGTATTTCTGTATTCCGATGATGTGATTGTATACAATGGTCATGTACTTCAGACAACAGAAACGTATGATGAAAGCATTCGCCCGTGTATTTTAAAACTGAAAGAGGAGAATCAGGAAAAACTGAAAAGCGGAGAGGCAACACAAAGAAGGGTTACGATTCCATAGAAAAATAGAGAAAAGCGTGCCTGGAGAACAGACACGCTTTTTAACGTCATGCAGAATGAAAAAGTCTGATGAATATTTGGAAGTACGATTTTAATTTGCACAATTCCGCTCACACAGGAACGCCAGCCCTTTCAGCAGAAGGTTCGGGTCATAGATATGAGGATGTAAAACGAGCGGTTCGACGAAGCGTGCCGCGCCGCCGGTGAGGATGAGGGTGGCGGGGGAGCCGAGTTCGGCTTCGATGCGCTGGACCATTCCGTCGAGCATCGCGGCCATGCCGACGATGGTGCCGGAGAGAATGCATTCTTCGGTGTTTCTGCCAATGATGCGTTTCGGGATCTGGAGGTCGAGCCGCGGGAGCTGGGCGGTCCGCTCGGAGAGGGCGCCAAGTCCCATATCGAGTCCCGGTGCGATGGCGCCGCCGCAGAAGACGCTGTTTTCCCGGATGACATTGAAGGTCGTCGCTGTTCCAAGATCCACGGTGATGACCGGCAGCGGATAATGTGCGGCGGCCCAGGCTGCATCAACGAGGCGGTCGCGGCCTACTTTTTCCGGTTCCGGGATGGAAAATGTCATGCCGAGATCACTTTCGGATGTGACGAGCAGCGGTTCTGTGCCGAACAGATTACGGACACATTCCTGCAGAAGCGTCAGAACCGACGGAACAACGCTGGAAATGATGACGCCCCGAAAGTCGGACGGGGAAAGATTCTTGTCTTCAAAAAGCTGCTCGATCGCAGATTCATACTGGCTGGCAGACCAGGTGTGGTTGATGTCAATCCGGGCTGTGAATTCGAGGGAATACGCTTGCTGCGGTGCGATCCGGACGCCGCCGAGCGTAACGGTTGTGTTCCCGATATCAATGGCTAAAATCATAAAAATACCTCGCGATTATTTTAAAAGTAGAGTTCTTTTGTACTTTTATTATAAAGCCTTTTTGCATCAATGGCAAACAGGATTGGTTGTAATCTGTTTTTCTGTCTGCTATACTTAAAACTATCATAGGAAAAAAGCTGCTTCGAGGCAGCAGAACGGAGTTACAATGGAAAATCTTGACGGAAAATGTGTTGTACTTGGTGTGACAGGCGGAATTGCCGCCTATAAAATGGCAAATGTGGCGAGCGGTCTTCGGAAAGCCGGAGCAGACGTGCATGTCATCATGACCGAAAACGCGACGCAGTTCATCACCCGCTGACGTTCGAGACGCTGACCAACAACCGCTGCGTGGTCGATACGTTTGCGCGTGATTTTAAATATGAGGTGACGCATATTTCGCTGGCAAAAGCGGCGGATCTGATTATGATTGCCCCGGCTACCGCCAATGTGATTGCAAAAATGGCACACGGCATTGCAGATGATATGCTGACAACGGTGGTGCTCGCAGCGAAGTGCAAAAAGCTGGTCTCTCCGGCGATGAATACGGCGATGCTGGAAAATCCGATTACGCAGGATAATCTGGCGACGCTGAAAAAATACGGTTTCGGCATCATCGAGCCGACCGTGGGAATGCTGGCGTGCAAGGACGTCGGAAAAGGAAAACTGCCGGACCCGGAGGTGCTGCTCGATTATATCGCGATGGAGCTTGCCCGCGAAAAGACGCTCGCTGGTGTGCGTGTCACCGTGACTGCAGGCCCGACGCAGGAATCCCTCGATCCGGTGCGGTATCTGACGAACCACAGCAGCGGCCGCATGGGATACGCGATAGCGCGGGAGGCGATGCTCCGCGGCGCGCAGGTGACGCTGATTTCCGGCCCGGTTTCATTAGCCCCGGTTCCAGGCGTTGCGATGCGACCGGTGACGACGGCGAAGGACATGCTGGAGGCGGTGCGGGAGACATTGCCGGAGACGGATATTCTGATTAAGGCGGCCGCGGTTGCTGATTACCGGCCTGTGACGGTGGCGGATCAGAAAATCAAAAAGAAGGACGGTGACATGAGCATTCCGCTGGAGCGCACCGACGATATTCTGGGATGGGTGGAAAAGAACCGTCATCCGGGGTTGTTTGTATGCGGCTTCTCGATGGAAACCGAGAACATGGTGGAAAACTCGCGTGCAAAGCTGGAGAAGAAGCATCTGGACATGATCGCGGCAAACAATTTGAAGACAGAGGGTGCCGGCTTCGGTGTGGCGACGAATGTGGTGACGCTGATCACGAAGGACGGCATCAAGGAGCTTCCGCTCATGGGAAAAGACGAAGTGGCGGGCTGCCTGTTGGATGAGATTGCGGCGCGGCGGTGATCATGTTGAAGAGTGACTTTTTTTCGTTTCCTGGTTGACGCGGGAAAAATGAATGCGTTATAATAAGCACAGGCGCAGCGGCGCACTTTACTTTTACGAAAACAACGAACGATAGGATGGATAAACGTGGAAACGGAAACAGGGGAAGGCTATGCAGAGCTTTCTTCCGTTTCTGTTTCGTTTTTTTAAGGAGAAATTCGGATATGATATTTGAAACACATGCACATTATGACGATGAGAAATTTGATGAAGACCGCGCAGAGCTGCTTTCCTCGATGCAGGAAAACGGAATCGGGCGTATCATCAATGTCTCGGCAAATCTGGAATCACTGGAAAATACAAGAAAACTGATGGAAGCGTATCCGTTCATCTACGGCGCGTTCGGCCTTCACCCGGATGAGGTGGGCGATCTGAACGAGGACGTGATGGCGCGGATGCGGGAACTCTGCCGCATGGAAAAGGCGGTCGCGGTCGGTGAGATTGGCCTTGACTATTACTGGGACAAGGAGAATCACGAGAAGCAGGAATACTGGTTCCGCCGTCAGATTGCGCTTGCTCGGGAAGAAAAACTTCCGATGATTATTCACAGCAGGGAGGCGGCGGCCGATACGCTCCGCGTCATGAAAGAGGAAAAATCGGAGGAGATCGGCGGCGTCATTCATTGTTTTTCCTACTCTGTGGAGATGGCAGAGGAATACCTGAAAATGGGATTTTATCTTGGCATTGGCGGCGTGGTGACGTTCAAAAATGCGAAGAAGATCAAAGAAGTGGTTCAGATGGCTCCGATGGAGCGCATTCTGCTGGAAACAGACAGTCCGTATCTGGCACCGGTTCCGTACCGGGGAAAACGAAATTCATCTCTGTATCTGCCGTACGTTGTGCAGGAGATCGCAGAACTCAAGGGAATTTCGGAAGAAGAAGTCATTGAGACGACAGAAAAAAATGCGGTCAGACTGTTTCGAGCAGAGGAATAGGAAGCGATACCAGAGGTGTTTCTTCTGTTTTATTTGTTCGGATCAATTCCGTCTGGCCGGACAAATTGAATAGGAGAAAGCGAAAATGGTTGATAAAACAATGATGGGCGACAAATGCGCCGAGCTGGTGCGCGCCGCGATGATCGGTGCGCTCGCAGTGACACTGGGAAACCCGACAGCCGTTTATGCAGCAGAAGAGGAAACGGCCGATCCGGGACAGATTGGAATTGAGATTGCAGGGGAAGCAGCCGTTGGGGCTGCTTCTTTTTGCGTGGAGGAAGATGCGGCGGAGGAGGCACCTGCGGAAGCGGAAGAGGTGACAGAACCGGAAGGTACGCAGAATGATGAGATGGAAGAGGAAAGTGGATCCGAGGGAAAAGAAGATGAGACAGTCCCGGAGGAACCGGAACCGCAGGAGCCTGACGGCAGAGAGAATGCAGGAATGACGGAACCGGGAAAAACGGGCGAGACAGAGCCAGAGGGGCCGGAAAATGCAGAACCGGGAGAGGCAGGCGAGACAGAGCCAGAGGAGCCGGAAAATCCAGAACCGGGAGATCAGGGAGACATGCCGGAAACACCGGGAAACAGTGAAATGGATGGATCGTGGCCGGGCGAAGGGGAAGATATTTCCAACGATCCATGGCCGGGGCAGGAAGAAATCGGCGGCGGAGATGGGGAGCAGATGGAACCGCCGGAGGAAGAAAACGGATCTGCAGGAAGTGATGATGCAACTGGTGGGGACAAGACGGCAGAAGTCTCTTCGGATTCTGACTTATCACAGTCTGCGGAACCGCCAGCCGCCGAGGCTGAACCCGTCTTTTCGGCAGAGCAGGAAGCTGAGCGCACGCGGGAAAGCTACAGTGAGTGGCAGGCGGCAGAAGCTGAAAAAGTCACGATTTCCCGTATGCCGTGGCTGTTTCATACGGTTGAAAAAACATATGCTATCGCCGATGTGAATTCCTGGCTTCACGTCCGCGAAGGAAAAGGCACAAATCAGAAAATCGTCGGAATCCTGCCGAAGGGAAGCCTCTGTTATATTTTAGCGGATGCGGATTCTGACTGGGTTTATGTGGAATCCGGCGATGTCCGTGGATTTGTCTGCGCGCGGTATCTCCTGCGCGGAGAAGAGGCTGAAAAAGAGGTAAACCGTTGGCAGGAGGAAAGTTTTCCCATGGCGGAAATGTGGGTGAAGCCATGGAATAATAAGGCGTACACCTATACATATGCAACGACGAGAACACTTCTTTCTTCTGACGAAGCGCGCGGCGAGGTCCTGCAGTACGCGAAAAAATTCCTGGGAAATCCGTACGTCTGGGGCGGGACGAGTCTTACAAACGGCTGCGACTGTTCCGGCTTTGCCCAGCAGATTTTTGCTAATTTCGGGTATACCTTCCGAGAACCTCACGCCAGCAGGCGAAAGCTGGAACACGCATTCCGGTGCAGGAGGCAAAGCCTGGTGATCTGCTGTTTTACCAGCGGGAGAGCGGGTTTATTTACCATGTCATGATTTATCTCGGTGATGGAAAAGTAATCCACGCTGGAAGCGAGGCGACGGGGATTCTGATTTCAGATTTTAACTATGAGAAATCGACAGAATTTGCTGTGCGGGTGATTTCGAAGGAAATGCGTGAGAGCAAAATAGAAACGGGAGATGTGGATAATGGGAGAAAAGAAGGAAACTCTGTGGATAACCAGACAACAGAAAACGGGAATGGTGGAAAACAGAAGGCGGGAGCAGAAAATGTGCAGAATACAAGTGCAGAAAACAGTACCGCAGGTGATCGGTTGGAAAGCGCTTCGGGAAAATATCTCGGCAATTTTAAACTGACCGCTTACTGCAACTGCGCCGTCTGCTGTGGCCGCTGGGCGGGCGGCCCGACCGCATCCGGAAAAATGCCGGTGCAGGGCCGGACCATTGCAACCGGCGTTCTGCCGTTTGGAACGAAGCTGAATATCGGCGGAAAAATTTATACGGTCGAGGACCGCGGCACGCCGTACGGCCACATTGATATCTATATGGAACGCCATGCAGACGCAGAGGAGTTCGGCGTGCGCTACGCGGATGTATATCAGTCAGAAGAAATCTGATAAAATTTGCCGATCACGGCGGCATGTGCATCCGTGCCGTGGCCGATATACGGAGTCCTTGCAATCGGGAGATCCGGTCCGGCCGCCTGGCGGACAAGCTGCGGCATATCCGGCGTCAGCTGGTCGCGTTCCATCTGGGAAAATGTTCCGAGGAGAATACCATTGATCTGTTCAAAGGCATGCATCATTTTCAGCTGGGACAGAAACGTAACCATCTGCGGAACGCCGCCGCCCATGGCTTCGAGGAGCAGGATTTTTCCGCGGAAATCCGGCTGAAAATCCGTTCCGGCGAGCTTCAGAAAACAGCGGATATTTCCGCCGATCATCACACCTTCCATGTGATCGCCCTGCAGAAATGTGCAAGGGAGGTCGAAGAGGCTGGGAGACTGCCCGGAAAAAGCGTTTTGGAACAGAGTGATCTGTTCGGCGCTGTGGTCGTACAGCAGATTTCGAACCTGATACAGCATCGACTCATTTCCAGTCGCAGTCGTGACAGCATTGACAATCGTCGTGAGATCACTGTATCCCCAGAAGCGCTTGCCGGAGGCGGCGATGACAGAAAAATCCAGATACGGCAGAATTTCATTCGCCATATCGCCGCCGGAAACATCAAAAATATCCGTGATTTCTGGGTCACAGTAAAGGTTCATCAACGCATCCGCCCGCTCCGCGCCCGTGCCGGAAAAGCTGGAACCGTTGTCGTAGAGGCAGGGGCTTAAAACAGGATCGAAGCCCAGCTCCCGCAGAATCTGACAGAGACGCGCCAGATCGGCGGAAAAGGAAGGATGCATGGGGTTGGAGCAGGCGGTAATACCAATTTTATGAGACATAAAGATTCCTTTCTCGGAGTAAAACAAGGCAAAATCTGCATTTTCGTGGCACACCGGTACAGCTTTTTCTTTGAATTTGCAAAGCAGATTTAGAGATCGCCGGTGTTTGTAGAATGCCGTTTTGGACAAAAATTATAAAGCTTTGAGGTCATCAATCAGTGTCTGCACTTCCTCTTCCGTCGTTGCCCAGCTGGTGCAGAACCGCGCAATATTTCCGCCGTCCGCGGATTTCCCCATTGGCTCGAAAATATAGCGTTTTTCCAGAGTTTCCTTCTGCGCATCGGTGAGAATCACAAACTGCTGATTCGTAAAACTCTCCACCCAGAATGGAATCCCCTGCGCCGCAAATGCTTTGCGGAGTTTCATGGCAAGTTCATCGGCGCGGCGTGTCGCAGTGAAATAAAGATCATGCCCCAGCAGGCAGTGGAACTGCAGTCCGAGCAGCCATCCCTTTGCGAGGACAGCGCCGTTCTGTTTCATGTAGGCTTTGAACCGCTTTTTCAGCGAGTCAGCTGTAAGCACAACGGCCTCACCAAACAGCGCACCGCATTTCGTTCCGCCGAAATAGAAAACATCTGTGAGAGCAGCGAGATCCTCGAGAGAAACATCATTCTTCTCTGATCCAAGCCCGTATCCAAGCCGTGCCCCGTCCACAAACAGATACATATCATACTTCCGGCAGACCTCGTGAATCTTCGTCAGCTCCTGCAGCGAATACAGCGTTCCCTGCTCAGTCGGAAATGAAAGATATACCATCTTCGGCTCCGTCAGATACTCCGGCTCACCGCCTTCATAATAAGCCGCCGCACACGCCGCAATCTGTTCCGCCGAAATTTTACCATCCGTATTCGGCAGCTCCAGAATCTTATGCCCGGTATTTTCAATCGAAGCCGCCTCATGGCAGTTAATATGTCCGGTATCCGCCGCAATCACACTCTGCACCGGCGAAAGCGCTGCCGCCGTCACAATAAAATTCGCCTGCGTCGCCCCCGGAAAAAAATGAACCGCCGCATCCGCACAACGAATCTTCTCCCGAATCAGCTCCGCAGCCTTCTCACACCATTCATCCTCCCCATATCCACCATAACTGTTCCCATTAATAGCCCCCAGCGCCTCCAGAATCTCCGGGTGCGCACCGTGATTGTAGTCATTATTAAATCGTATCATCAGTTTACGTTCTCCTTAATTTGAATTTGAAAAATGCTGTTTCCATTATACGGCATCTGAAGGAAAACAGCAATTGGAGAACAAAAAGAGAAAATGCAAAAAAATGCAGAAGGAGGACTATCTGCATCGTACAATATTGGAGCAAGATATTTTATCCGTGAAATTTTAAAACCCTTACCGGCAACGGAAAGGTCTTTGCTGGAGGCAAAAGTTCCTGCAGTAAAGAGTAGAACCTCATGTGTTTATGCGGATTTGAGAGACTTAATTTCAGAAATGGAACTGCGAAAAGCAGCATAAACACAGGCGGATATACCGTGGACTACCTGTTATGTGGAGACCTGCCGTATCCGGCATGGAAGAAGCGCGTATCCGCGCAAGATCTAAGAAACAGGCGTATCCGCCGATATTTTGTCTGCCGCCTAAAGCGGTCTGAAGCACGTGACTTTAGTCATGTGAGGTTCAGTTCGTATAAAAACAGTATCGGAAAATAAGAAAAGAACCGACAGAGAAATCTGAGAACTAAACTAAAGATTTCCCCGCCGGTTCTTTTTCTATGCATCTATTTTCATCCATTATATATTTCGCATTGACTTTTTATATACCGATTGGTATAATGATAACAGAAACACACATAAGAAACCTGCAAAATCCAACAAAATTCGTCAAAATTGCCAAAAACTCACGCAATTCGACCATCACACACAAAAGCAGACTTCTTAAATACAAAATCAACAAAAGCATTTTAAACCAAAACAAATGCCAACTCACACGTAACAAACAACCACCCAAACACACCGCGGCCAGGCGAACTCCAGAGAGCGTCCCTTCCGCAACAAAGAGGATTCAAAATGGACAATCGTCAGCTAATCATGAACTCAGCTCTGACCCTCTTCTACGAAAGCGGGTACGACGCCGTCGGTGTTCAGCAGATCGTAGACTCCGCCGGAGTATCCAAACCAACCCTGTACTATTACTTCGGCAGCAAACAAGGCCTCCTCGAAGCCCTGCTAAACGAGCACTTTCAGCCCATGGAACAAAAACTCATCGAAGCCTCCGAAACCGGGAAAAACATCCCCGAAAAACTGTACCGCATCGCGCGTGCCTTCTTCAACGGAGCCTCCGAAGACCCGAAATTCCATATGCTGATGATGGCACTGTTCTATTCCGGAAGAAAAAGCGAAGGCTTCCGCACCGTATACCCCATGATTGACCGGTTCTATCACCTGTGCGTCGACGTCTTCGACAACGCCAGCGCCGAACTCGGCAACATGAACGGCCGTCAGGAACAATTCGCCGTAGGCTTCTCCGGAATCCTGATGCACTACCTGATGATGACAGCAGGAGATCAATCCGATCTTTCCAACCTCGTCGTCCGGGACGAAGAAGTCTACCGTCTGGTACACCAGTTCATGTATGGAATTTACTCATAACCCAAAAACAAGGAGGACAAACAAAATGGCACCATGGTATGAAGAGGCAGAATTTTATCACATCTATCCGATCGGACTGACCGGTGCGCCGAGGAAAAATGAATCGGAAGAAACCGTACACCGCTTTTCCACACTGGAACAGTGGCTTCCGCACATCGCAGATCTCGGTTGTACCGCAATCTATATCGGCCCCTTGTTTGAATCAACCACACATGGATACGACACAAAAGATTACAAACAGGTAGACCGCCGCTTAGGCGACAACGCGGACTTTGCCGCATACGTAAAAAAAGCCCACGAACTCGGCATCAAAGTCGTCGTAGACGGTGTCTTCAACCACACCGGCCGCGAATTCTTTGCCTTCCGCGACATTCAGGAAAAAAGAGAACAGTCCCCGTACTGCGGATGGTACAAAGGAATCTGGTTCGGCGGAAACACCTGCTATAACGACGGATTCTCCTACGAAGCATGGAGAAACTGCTTCGAACTCGTCAACCTGAATCTCCAGAACCAGCAGGTCCGCGACTATCTCCTTGATGTCATCGACTTCTGGATCGACGAATTCGACATCGACGGCATCCGTCTCGACTGCGCCGACTGCTGGATTTCGGCTTCATGGAGCAGATGCGCGCACGCACATCCGCCAAAAAACAGGACTTCTGGCTGATGGGCGAAGTCATCCACGGCGACTATGCGCGCTACATCGGAGACGGCCAGCATCTGCTGCACAGTGTCACAAACTACGAGCTTCACAAAGGACTTTATTCGGGACATAACGATCATAACTACTTCGAAATTGCACATACGATCCGCCGCGAATTTGACGAAAACGGCGGCATTTACAAAGGAAAGAAACTGTACAGCTTCGTTGACAACCACGACGTAGACCGTCTGGCCAGCAAGCTGAACGTAAAAGAAAACATGATTCCAATTTATGCGCTGCTGTACTTCCTGCCGGGCATCCCGTCCATCTATTACGGATCGGAATTCGGCATCGAGGGAAGAAAAGAAAGCGGAAACGACGATCCGCTGCGTCCGGCGCTGAATCTGGAAGAACTGGAGAAAAATCCGCCGGCAGAAAAACTTCCGGCATGGATCAAAACATTATCAGACGTCAGAAAAAAACATCCTGCAGCACGAACGGAAGATACCGCGAACTCATGCTGACCAACCGCCAGTATGCCTTTGCACGCCTGGATGAGACAGACGCTCTGATCACAGCAGTAAATAATGATGAAAACCAGAGTGCGGGAGTCTGGATTCCTGCATCTTGCGACGGAACATGGAAAAACGCGGTAACCGGAGAAGCCATTTCTCCGGAAAATGGAAAACTTTTTGTTGAAGTACCTCCGTGCGGCTGTGTTCTGATTGAAAAAGAATCATAAAGGGGATTTTTTCTATGAAGGAAACTGCAAAAACAACAGCAAAAACCAGAAAAGCGCCAAAAAAACCGGTGGCTATCAGCCAAGATTTTCTGAACTGGATCAGTATTTGTTTGGTCAGGCAACCCATTACGATATTTCCGGAAAATGGGTGCGCACCTGGACAAAAAAGACGGCAAAGTAGGAGCCTGGTTCACCGTATGGGCTCCGCATGCGGCGGAAGTATCTGTCATCGGCGAATTCAACGGCTGGGATGCCCATGCCAATGTGATGCGGAAAGTCGGCGAGGACGGCGTTTATGAAGTGTTCATTCCGGGCGTGACCGAGGGAATGATGTATAAATATTACATCCGCACACCGGACGGAAGAGAACTGTACAAAGCAGATCCATACGCATTTGCATCCGAAAAACGGCCGGGTACCGCGTCAAAAGTAGCGGAAATCGAAGGCTACCGCTGGGGTGACAGCGAATGGCTGACGAACCGCAAAAAATTTGACGTTCAGAAATCCGCGCTCTCCATCTACGAAGTGCACCCGGGCTCCTGGATGAAACATCCGTGGTCCGAATCCAACCCGGACGGATTTTACAATTACGTTCAGTTCGCACATTCGCTTGCCGATTACGTAAAAAAAATGGGCTATACCCACGTAGAGCTGATGGGAATTGCAGAGCATCCGTTTGACGGTTCCTGGGGCTATCAGGTAACGGGCTATTACGCACCGACCTCCCGCTACGGAACACCGAAAGAGTTTAAATATCTTGTTGATTATCTGCATAAAAATAAAATCGGTGTTATTCTGGACTGGGTACCGGCACACTTCCCGAAAGATGCGCACGGCCTTGCTGATTTTGATGGCCAGCCGCTGTATGAGTACGCCGACCCGAGAAAGGGCGAGCACCCGGAGTGGGGAACGAAGATCTTTGATTACGGCAAAAATGAAGTGAAAAACTTTATGCTGGCAAATGCGCTTTATTGGGTAGAAGAGTACCACGTAGACGGTCTCCGTGTCGATGCTGTTGCTTCGATGCTGTATCTCGACTACGGAAAAGAGCCGGGCCAGTGGGTGCCGAACAAGAACGGCGGAAATGAGAATCTCGAAGCCGTCGAGTTCTTCAAACACCTGAATACCCTGGTGCGCGGACGAAACAAAGGTGTCATCATGATTGCCGAGGAGTCCACAACGTGGCCGAAGGTAACGGGAAGCGTAGAGGACGGCGGCCTGCATTTCTCCTACAAATGGAACATGGGATGGATGCATGACTTCCTCGATTACATGAAGCTCGATCCATACTTCCGCAAATACAACCATAACAAGATGACCTTCGGCATGACCTATGCATTTTCCGAGAACTACATTCTGGTGCTCTCGCACGATGAGGTTGTCCACTTGAAATGCTCGATGATCAACAAAATGCCGGGCGATCTGGAGGAAAAATTCCAGAACCTGATGGTAGGCTATGCTTTCATGTTCGGGCACCCGGGCAAAAAACTTCTGTTCATGGGACAGGATTTCGGACAGCTCCGCGAGTGGAGCGAGGAACGCGAGATCGACTGGTTCCTGCTGGCAGATGAGGGGCATCAGCATCTGCAGACCTTCTTCAGTGACCTGCTGAAAATGTACCGCAAGTACCCGGCACTCTACGCGAACGACTGCGGCTACGAAGGCTTCCAGTGGATCAATGCCAACGACGGCGACCGCAGCATTTACAGCTTCGTCCGCTGGTCACCGACAGGAAAAAACAACCTGTTGTTCGTCTGCAATTTCACACCGGTCGAGCGTCCGGATTATATGTGTGGCGTACCGCGCAAAAAACAGTACCGCCTGATACTCGACAGCTCCGATATGAAATACGGCGGCCCGACCGAAAAACGCCAGGTAGCCTACCGTGCCAAAGAGGGAGAATGCGATGGCCAGCCATATCGGATTGCATATGCACTTCCGGCGTATGGTGTGGCGGTGTTCAGCTTCTAAAATAAGATAGCTACTAATTTTCATTAATATCATGACCGGCAGAGAACGAAAGAGATTTCTTAAATCTGTCGGTCATTGTGTTTTGTGTTCGAAGGAAAAGAGGTGTTGATTTGATGAAAGAAGAAAGAAAAGAGCCGATACAGATTCCGCACATCCAGACAATCAACGATCACATTTCCTATCTTACACCGACAGAACATCCACTTTCGGCAAATGTTGTGATCATCGAGGGTGATGCATTTTTCTGGGTATATGACGTGGGAAATCATCCTGCGGTTTCAGAAATTCTGCAGAACAAGTCAGAACAGACAGGAAAAGAAATTCGGGTGATTTTATCCCATTTTCATCCCGACCATATCGGGAATCTGTCGGAGATTTCGTGCGAAGCGGTTTACCAGGGGAAAAATACGTTTCGTTATACAAAAACAGGAACTGTGATAGAAGAAGATACGTGGTTTCAGGACGGTGACGTGTGGTTACATTTATTTCCGATTCCATCGAGTCATGCCAAAGGATCGCTTGCATTGGAAGTGGATGAGACGTGGTGCTTTCTCGGGGATGCGGCATATGCGACGCAGAAAAACGGACAGACCGTTTATAATGCCGAGCGCCTGCTGGCAGAAATCCGAGTTCTGAAAAACGTGCGTGCGCCGCATTTTTTCCTAAGTCACAGCGAACCGTTTCAGCAGAACAAAGAGGATGTGCTGGAATGGATGGAAGCGATTTATGAGAAACGGAAACGAGATGAATCATATATAAAAACACCCCAGCGCTTATGACAGGGAGTCCTTCGAGGCTGAATCAGTTATGCCACTTCGGCAATTCACTTTCTTTCACCGAAACTGATTCAAGATCCATATTCGACCAATATGAGCCGATATCTGAACTTGTGAAGTATTCAAAATTGCCCGTGGAAGATTTCAGCTTTCCGTTCTTGACTCCATTGCAGACATAAACCAGTTCGTAGTTTGTCCCATCCGAAAGGTTAAATCGAAAACTGGTCACATCTGCGCCTGTGATTTCCTCGACTTGTTTGTCTGTCAATGATAAGTTTTCAAACATATGATACAAGTCTGTTATATCAGTTTTTGCAACGACTATTTTCTTTTCTGCTGATACCGGTGCTCCCGCATAGTGGTACATTTCGATATTTTCAACATCTCCAACTTCAAAAGGAAAGTCGATATGGACCGTTTCTTTGCTACAGCCGACCAGTACCATCATTAAAATCAGAAAGGATATCAAATTTGTCGCTTTTTTCATATCATTGCACTCCTCGTCATGTTTTTGACAGGTCAAGAGTTCAAAAATCCTCTTGCAAGCGAGCTTGCATTAGCTTTTTGAGCCTGGTATCATGATGATTTGAGTATATCATAGTTTAACCGAATCAAGCAAGTCACCTGCTTCCATTGCGCGAAGCAATAAGCAGGGGGTTGGGACTTACTTGATTCGGTTAAACAAACAAGGGAGATGAAAAAATGAATGAAATTATAGCTTTACAGAAATATGAAAACGAAGCACAACTTGCAAAAGAGCTGATTCGAGGCTTTTGGCTGGCTCATGGTGATTATGTTATAACCGACGAAGAGGCCGCGGAGAATCTTGCTGCCTGGACAGACAAAGGGCATATGTTTTATTTTATCTTAAAAGAAGAGATCCCCATTGGATTTGTGCATCTCGGAAGCCGCGGGGCGGAAGTTGACTGGATCGAAGATCTTTTCGTACTTCCGGAATACCAGGGAAACGGATACGGAAGTCATGCGATTGCGCTGGTCGAAGCCGAGATAAAAAAGTATTCTGAATCTGTCTATCTTGAGGTAGCTGCGCGAAATTTTGGAGCGATGAAACTCTATCATAGATTGGGATATCATTGCCTGAACACTGTGACGTTACGCAAAGATTTTCAACCGGAGAATTTTGAAGTGATTCGCAGCGAAGAGCTTTTGGGGTATCCGTTGGAAGTTAAGAAGTATATTAAGTAGAATCTCACGCCGATTTGCGCAGCAAATCCAGACCTCCCCACCGCCCGCCTCAATGTCAGCCCGGAAGTGCACCTGCGCGCTGGACTGTGCCCCAGGCGGCGCAGGTGCACTTCCGGGTGTCCGTTTTTTAAACAACCGCAACCCCCGCCATCCCCAGTACCGCCGCAATCGCAAACAGCACCAGCAGATGCACCGGATAAAACGCATAAAACGGATACTTCAGATTCAATCCTCGTTTTCCGTTATAAAAATGCACCGGGATCATCGCCAGAAAACAGGTGATTTCATTCAGGCTCAGCAGCGTAAGTACGGCGCAGCCAATTCCAATACAATACATCTTATTGTTACGCAGGTTATACATCAGAACAATCGTCAGAATTCCCATCGCACTGTAATCGGTTTTCAGCAGTGTAGCAACAGTGCATGCCGCTACGATCACCAGCAGTTTTCCAATGGAAACTTTCCAGTTGGCTCCCCGCCAGTTTGTACCGTCCTGATGCGTTTTTTCATCAATCTTCTGCAGGAAAATCATCATCACAAGGCCGATAAACAGAGTGAAAAATACATTCTGATAATTCAGATAAAACGGTTTTCCCGCAAATGCAAGGTCAAACGGAACTTCTGAAACCAGTGCGAAAATACCAAGATTCAGAGCATACTTTTTCACATCATGTGTATGTAGAAATCCCTCAATTAACAGAAAACAGAAAATTGGAAAACTGATTCGTCCGATGGCACGCATAATCATGTCCGCGTAATAAATCACAGCTGTGTTTCCTGTGGAGAGAAATGATGCGCCTCCGTCCGAAGCGTTCACCGCATCCAGAAGACCACGGGAAATCAGGATTCGGTCGAAAAGTACAGCTGCAGTGTGGTCGATCAGCATACAGACCATTGCAATGATTTTCAAGGTACTGCCGGGAATTTTACCGGCGCTTTTTACGGGTTTCGCAGTAGTAGCTGCCATATAAAACATCCTTTCTGGAACGCAAACGAAAGGCAGACTGTGCAAGCCGTCTGCGGATCAGGTTCCTGTAACGACAAACAGCAGAAAATCCTGCTGTTTTGCCAGAGTTGTAATACTATGATTATACGTTCTGAGGAGGTTAATGTCAAAGAAAAAACAGTTCTGAAATAACGCAGAGTATGGTAGAATCTGCCAGTCGGGTAAATGAAAATAGAAAGCGTCTCCGGGCTCATCCCAAAACGAACGGGGCAGCGTACCAATTCGTAAACCAGATTGGTACGCTGCCCCGTATTTTAAAATACATCCAGGTCTTTTCCGTTCACGACATATCCGTCATACCCTGCATCCCGGATTTCATCCAGAATCGCGGCATCGCGCCATGCCATCTCGGCGGCAAGGTTTTTGTGGTTATCCTGTACATTCATATGGTAAATCCGGTGATACGTAACGAGCAGTTTCGGATTTGCCTTTTTTGCAACACCGGCAAGATCCGTGCTTAACGTATGCACTTCCCGGTGGTATTTCTGCCATTTTGGTTCGCGGCAGGAGATTCCGGCGGCGTATTCCACTTCGTGCAGCAGGATATCACAGCCTTTCGATTTTTCTGCCACGAGATCCAGCGGAGCGGTATCGCCGGTGATGACGATTGTGCGGTCCGGTGTGGTGAATTTATAGCCGTAGCATTCCAGTGTTCCGTGGCTGACCGGAAAAGCCTCCACCGTAACCAGGTCATCCCGGTAGATAATGCCGGATTCAATTTCTGTTACCTCAACGCGGTAGCCGGATTCGTTTGCTTTTTCGAAACCGTGAATTCGGAAATCAATGTCGGTTTCATAGGCCTGTAAAATATGATCGGTCATGTGCTGTAAGCCCTTTGGCCCGAAAACTTTCAATGGAACCGGGCGCTCCAGCACCCACGGAGTAAAAATCAGATCCGGGTACCCTGCGGTATGGTCTGTGTGAAGGTGCGTACAGAAGGCAACGGTCAGAAGATCCGGCCGCAGGGCATCCACGCCGTTAAAATAGGCGGCTGAGGCCTGGCGGACAACGCCAGGGCCAAAATCTACCAGATAAGCACGGTCACCGACCACGACAGCGAGGAAGGTCCGTTGGCATTCGGACACGCATTTGGTGTGCCGGTTCCGAGAAGAACAAGTTTTGTCTGCATTCTTTCTCTTTTCCTTTTCTTTTTTGTTTCTGTTTCTGTTTATGATTTTCTGTTACGATTTCTGCTTTTGCCTTATTTCTCTTCTTTTGATTCATTGTTTTGGGTTTCCGGAAGATGCTTAATGGAAATTCCGGTAAATCCATAGAAAATACTGAAAACCGGGGTCAGGTAAAGCAGGAATAAGTACGGGAAAAATGCCGACCATGCAACACCAAGTGTGCCGGCCATGTATACGCCGTAGCCATGCCATGGAATCATAGGACCAGCCATAGTTCCGGAGTCTTCGAGGCAGCGGGAAAGAATTTCCGGTGCAACCTTGCGCTCTTGAAAGACAGGTGCCATCAGACGGCCGGTCAGAACGTGTGCCATCGGCTGGGAGCAGCTGATGAGGCTGGTCACGTAACCGACAATCATCGTTGCAAGGATCATACTTCCATCGCTGTTGATTCTCTTTACAATCGCTTGAAGAATGTGATCCAGTACACCGAGTTTTTCCAGCATGCCGCCCATGCCGACAGCAAAGCAGATAATGGCTACGTACTGGAGCATGCTTCCCATGCCGCCGCGGTTTAAGATGGATTGTAATACCGGTTCTTCAATTGTGGTTGTGTAACCGTTGTAAGCTGTGCGGATGATGCCCTGCAGAGTATCGTGCTGCACAAAATAGGAAACAAATCCGGCAGCGAAGCTGGAAAGACCAAGTGCAGAGATCGCATTTACTTTGCAGAGGAGCAATACAATAATCAGGATGGCAGGATCATGGTAATCCATCCGAGCTGGAATTCACCGTTTAAAGCATCGATGTAAACGGTAATGCTTCCCTCGGTATAGCTTCCGCTGGTCTGCTGGAAACCGAGAATAGTAAAAAGAATTAAGGTAATCACATACGTTGGAAGGGTGGTCCAGAGCATCGAGCGGATATGATCGCCAAGTTTGGCATCTGCAACGGCCGGAGCAAGGTTTGTGGTATCGGAAAGAGGACTTAATTTGTCACCGAACATGGCACCGCAGATGACAGCACCGGCTACCATGCCAGGATGGATACCCATGGCGTTTCCGATCGCCATCATGGCAACACCTGCGCTTCCGACGGAACCATAGGAAGTACCGGTTACAATACTCAAAATGGAGCAGAACAGCAGCGTCAGAGGCAGCAGCCAGGATGGGTTAATCATTTTTAAGCCCCAGGAAATGATGGTGGCAATGGTACCACTCTGCAGCCAGGTGCCGATCATGACACCGATGGCCATCAGAAGGCAGAGCGTCGGGACGACCATACGGATGGCATCGTATGCGCCGGCAACAATTTTGGCGTAAGAAATACCGAAAATTTTACAAAACAGATAGATAAAAATCCAGCTTGCAAACAGGCCGATCATAGGACCGCCGGTTTTCAGGCGGATACAGACTGCGACGGATACGATGATCAGCAGCAGCAAAAGCAGTGACTGTGGCAGATTGAGTTTTTTTTCTTTCGTTCCACTCATAAAAAAATCCCCCATTCATAGGTAAAATGATTTGCCCATTCAACGCGTTAAAGTAGAAAAGACATGTAATATATTATAATGGTGAAATGCAGAAAAAGCAAGGGAAATTCTCTTGATTTTTGTTCTATGGTTGCTATAATAAGCGTGAGTGTGGGGCGGAGGATAAACTTCGGCCCTTTTGCAGCTAACTATAAACGGAATCAACAAGATAAAGAGGTTAAATCAATGACAAGAATAGACATTATTTCAGGTTTCCTGGGCGCAGGAAAAACAACCCTGATCAAAAAACTCCTCGGAGACGCACTGAAAGGCCAGCAGGTTGTCCTGATCGAGAACGAATTCGGTGAAATCGGAATCGACGGAGCTTCTTAAAAGATGCCGGTATCGAAATCCGTGAAATGAACTCCGGCTGCATCTGCTGCTCTCTTGTGGGAGACTTCGGCGCAGCATTAAAAGATGTTATCACCAAATACCACCCGGACCGCATCATCATCGAGCCGTCCGGCGTAGGTAAACTCTCCGACGTCATCAAGCTGTAGACGGTGTAGAAAAAGAAGCAGGCGTAGCCCTGAATTCCGCAACAACCGTAGTCGATGTTATGAAATGCAAAATGTATCTCAGAAACTTCGGCGAATTCTTCGAGAATCAGGTAAAGAGCGCAGGAACCATCATCCTGAGCCGTACCGATAAAGCCGATACGGAAAAAGTAGAGGCAGCTGTAAAAATGCTCCGCGAACTGAATCCGGAAGCACACATTATTACCACACCGGTTGAAGTACTGGGCGGTAAGAAAGTACTCGATACGATGGAAGGTGCCATCATCAACCTTGCGCAGGTAGAAGAGGAAGAGCATCATCACCATCATCATGACCACGACGAGTGCTGCTGCGGCCATGACCACGATGAGGAGCATGAGCACCATCATCACGATCATGATGAGGACGAACATGAACATCATCACCACGACCATGACGGCGAGTGCTGCTGCGGCCACGATCACGACGAGGAGCATGAGCATCATCACCACGACCATGATGACGAGTGCTGCTGCGGCCATGATCACGAGCATGAGCATCATCATCACCACGATGGCGAGTGCGGCTGTGGTCATGATCATCATCACCATCATCACGCAGACGAAGTTTTCACAAGCTGGGGTCAGGAGACTGTGAAGACCTTCACCAAAGAGCAGATCGAAGGCATCTTAAAGAAACTTTCCGAGGATACCGCTTATGGTATGGTTCTTCGTGCCAAAGGTATGGTAGCAGGCGCCGATGGACAGTGGATCTATTTCGATATGGTTCCGGAAGAGTACGAAGTACGTGACGGAGCACCGGAATTCACCGGAAGAATCTGTGTCATCGGTTCCAAATTAGCAGAAGATAAGCTGGCAGAGCTGTTCGGACTGTAAAAATACAAAGTAGCTGCGAAAATTACGGTCCGCAGGGTACCTGTGAACTGTAGTGAAGCTGCCGCATCAGAAACAAAATCCGATGTGGCAGCTTTTTTCTTGATTTAGAGACAAAGCAAAAGGTACGCCCGGAATCTTAGCCGCAAAAGCAAGTGCAGAAAGATTCCGGGAGTACGTCAAAGACAACGGAGGTACAAAATGTACGAAGAAGACGAAGTAGAAATTCCGATTTATCTCATAACAGGATTTCTGGAGAGTGGAAAAACCTCTTTTATCAATTTTACCGTAGCACAGGACTATTTCCAGATCGACGGACCGACCCTTCTGATCACAACCGAAGAAGGTGAAGTAGAGTACGACGAAAAAGAACTGCTCAAACACAACACCGTCCTGGAAATCGTAGAAGGACCAGAGCAGTTTACCCTGGATTACCTGAAAAAACTGAACCGCAAATACCGCCCGGAGCGAATCATTCTCGAATACAACCCGCTCTGGAGCGTAAAAAAACTCGAAGAAATGGAACTGCCGCGCGGTTGGGGCATCGTACAGGAGATCGTGACCGTCGACGCAAGCTGCTTCCAGATTTATATGCAGAATATGAAATCTGTTTTCATGGAGATGGCAAAAAATGCGGATATGGTTATGTTCAACCGATGTCGTCCGGAAGATCCGCTTCCGGCATTCCGCCGCAGCATCAAAGTAGTCAATCAGGCATGCGACGTTCTGTTTGAGAACGAAGAAGGCGAAATTGACAACATTTTTGAGGATCAGATGCCGTTTGATACCGATGCCGATGTGATCGAGATTGATGACGCCGATTACGGAATCTGGTATGTCGATATGGGCGACAACCCGGAGCGTTACGAGGGCAAGACTGTTCATTTCCGCGGTATGGTATTAAAGAGCAAGGATGTCGGAGCCGATTTCTTTGTTCCGGGTCGTATGGCAATGACCTGCTGTGCAGATGATACTTCTTTTATCGGCTATGTCTGCAAATGCGCAAGCGCCAAATCTCTCGTAATGGGTTCCTGGGTTGACGTGACTGCAACGGTAAAATGGGGCTATATGAAGGTTTACGACGGCGAAGGCCCGGTTCTGTATGCAAAAGAAATCAAACCGGCCAAAAAGCCGGAGAGCGAACTGGTATATTTTAACTAAACATTGCCGAAGCATTTCAGCGAATAAAAGAGCAGGAAAAAGGCTGCTCTTTTGTTCGTGTTCTTTCTTTATGACAGATGGAAAAACAATATATCATTTTTCGGTGCGGCGAAGCAGCTATTCGGTTATGCGCAAGTAGCGAAGTGGATGGAGAATATCCGTTTTGACCGTGACGTGAACAAAAACTGCGCCGGAAAATGGTCTGATGACAGGAGAATTTATGTATATTATAGTAGGTCTGGGAAATCCAACGCGCCAGTACGAAGGGACGAAGCACAACGTCGGATTCGACACCATCGATTACCTGATCGACGAATATCAGATCCCGTCTTCCGGTGCAGGCCACAAGGCACTGTTCGGAAAGGGCATGATCGCAGGCCAGAAAGTCATTGTCGCAAAGCCGATGACATATATGAACCTGAGCGGCGAGTCCGTGCGGGAGCTGGTGAACTATTACAAAGTGGATCCGGAGAGCGAGCTGATCGTGGTTTACGATGATATCAGCCTGGCGCCGGGACAGATCCGTATCCGCAAAAAAGGAAGCGCGGGCGCCACAATGGCATCAAAAACATCATCGCTAATCTTGGCACCGACCATTTTATGCGTGTGAAGGTCGCGTCGGTGAGAAACCGAAAAACTGGGATCTGGCGGACTACGTGTTAAGTCCGTTTACGAAAGACGAACGTCCCTTGTAAATCTGGCGATCGAGCATGCGGCAAAAGCAATCGAGCAGATGCTGAACGGGGATGTGGACGCAGCCATGAACGAGTATAACCGCAAATCTGCAAACCCGGCAGAGTAAGGAAAATGAAAGCGTTATTAGAACCGATCAAAGAAATTGCCCGTTTTGACGAGCTGTTCCGTGATCTGAAAAAAGGAACCGCAGGTGTGACGGTGATCTCGGGCTGTCTGGAAAGCCAGAAAGCCCATATGATCGCAGGTCTCTCCGAGGATGCCCCGGTGCGGCTTCTGATCGCGGAAAATGAATTAAAAGCAAAAGAATTATATGAGGATTACCGGCTGTACGATGCGGAGACGCTGTATTATCCGGCGAAGGACCTGATTTTCTATCAGGCAGACATTCACGGAAATCTGCTGATCCGGCAGCGGCTTCAGGTGATCCAGGCACTTCTTGAGCGGAAGGAAGTTACCATCATCACCAGTGTAGGGGGATGTATGGACTTTCTTCTGCCTCTTGGCGTGTTCGAAAAACATTGCATCCATCTGCGCAATGACAGCGAACTCGATCTGGATAAAATAAGAAAAGAGCTGGTGCGGCTCGGCTATGAGAGTACCTTTCAGGTGGAGTCGACCGGTCAGTTTTCCGTCCGCGGCGGCATTCTCGATATTTATCCGCTGACGGAACAGAACCCGATCCGGATTGAGCTCTGGGGCGATGAGATAGATTCCATCCGAAGCTTCGATGCGGAGAGCCAGCGGTCGATTGAGAATCTCGAGGAGATCACAATCTATCCGGCATCGGAGCTGATTTTAACAGAGGATACGATTGCGCGCGGCGTAAAAGCTATAAAAAAAGAGGCGAAAGCGCAAAGCACAAAATTCCGCGACAAAATGATGACAGAGGAAGCGGCAAGGATCCGCCATGCAGCAGAGGAAATCTGCGACCAGATCGGAGAAGGCGAAATTCTGCAGGGAGCCGAACAGTATCTTCACTATTTTTATCCGGAGACCGTCTCGTTTCTTGAGTATCTGCCGGAGAACAGCCGCATTTTCCTCGATGAGCCGAACCGCATCATCGAGTGTGCCGATGCGCTGGAAGCAGAATTTCAGGAGAGCGTGAGCCACCGTCTCGAAAAGGGATACCTCCTGCCGGGACAGGCGAAGCTGATGTGCAGTACGGCGGAGCTTGTGGCAAAACTGAACCGCCGCGGCTGTGTTGCCGTATCGCTGATGGAGCCGCAGAAGGGCGAGTGGAATATCCGTGACGAATTCAGTGTGACGGTGAAATCGGTCAATTCGTATAACAATCAGTTCCCGCTTCTGGTAAAAGATCTGAAATCCTGGAAAAAAGCGGGTTACCGTATTGTACTGGCGAGTCCGTCGCGGACGAGGGCGCAGCATCTGGCGGAGGACCTGCAGAATGAGGAGATTCCGGCCTTCTACAGCGAGAATGAGGAGCGTGTTCTGAAACCGGGCGAGGTCATGCTGATCCACGGCGCGGCCCGCAGAGGCTTTGAATATCCGATGCAGAAATTTGTGCTGATCACAGAGACGGATATTTTTGGAAAAGAGAAGAAGAAAAACCGGAAGAAATCGGAGTATTCCGGTCAGAAAATCCAGAATTTTGCGGATCTATCGATCGGTGACTATGTCGTGCACGAGAGCCACGGTCTTGGTATTTACCGCGGTATCGAAAAAATTGAGATGGACCGCGTAACGCGTGATTACATGAAAATCGAGTATGCGGGCGGATCGAACCTCTATGTGCTGGCCACCCAGCTCGATACGCTGCAGAAGTATGCGTCCGGCGAAGCTGCAAAGGTGCCGAAGCTGAATAAAATCGGCGGTCAGGAATGGAATAAGACGAAAACACGGGTTCGCCATGCGGTAAAAAATATCGCACAGGATCTCGTGAAGCTGTATGCCGAGCGGCAGGCGTCATCCGGCTATCAGTTCGGAAAGGATACGATCTGGCAGAAGGAATTTGAGGAACTGTTTCCGTTTGAGGAGACGGACGATCAGCTTGCGGCGATCGAGGCGACAAAGGCGGACATGGAGAGCAAAAAGATTATGGACCGCCTGATCTGCGGCGATGTCGGATACGGCAAAACCGAGGTTGCAATCCGTGCAGCGTTCAAGGCAGTACAGGAGAGCAAACAGGTCGTCTACCTCGTTCCGACCACCATTCTGGCACAGCAGCATTACAATACGTTCGTTGAGCGCATGAAGGACTTTCCGGTGCGCGTTGATCTTCTGTGCCGGTTCCGCACGCCGGCAGAGCAGAAAAAAACGCTGGAGGATCTGAAAAAAGGACTCGTGGATATTGTCATTGGAACACACCGCGTTCTTTCAAAGGATGTGAAGTTCAAAGATCTTGGCCTTCTGATTGTCGATGAGGAGCAGCGGTTCGGCGTGACGCATAAAGAAAAAATCAAACAGCTGCAAAAAAATGTGGATGTTCTGACGCTGACGGCGACACCGATTCCGCGTACCATGCATATGAGCCTGATCGGCATCCGGGATATGAGTGTGCTCGAGGAAGCACCGCAGGATCGCCAGCCGATCCAGACCTTTGTCTGTGAATACAATGAAGAAATGGTCCGCGAGGCGATTAACCGTGAACTTGCGCGGGGCGGGCAGGTTTACTATGTCTATAACCGCGTCCAGTCGATTGCGGATATGGCGAACACGATCCAGAAGCTCGTGCCGGATGCAAATGTAGCTTTGCGCACGGACAGATGAAAGAGCGTGAGCTGGAAAAGATCATGTACGGCTTTATCAACGGAGAGATCGATGTGCTCGTGTCAACAACGATCATTGAGACAGGACTCGATATTTCGAATGTCAACACGATGATTATCCACGATTCCGACCAGATGGGACTGTCACAGCTCTATCAGCTCCGTGGCCGTGTCGGTAGGTCGAACCGGACGTCGTATGCGTTTCTGATGTACCGCAGAAACAAGATGCTAAAAGAAGTAGCGGAGAAACGTCTCCATGCGATCCGTGAATTTACGGAGATGGGAAGCGGCTTTAAAATTGCAATGCGTGATCTTGAGATCCGAGGCGCCGGAAATCTGCTGGGCGCAGAGCAGTCGGGCCATATGGAATCGGTTGGATACGATCTCTATTGTAAAATGCTCGCAGAGGCTGTCCAGGAGGCGAAGGGCATCGCACCGGCAGAAGCGTTCGAGACAACGATTGATCTGAATGTCAGTGCCTATATTCCGGACAGCTACATCAGCAACGAGTCTCTGAAGCTTGACACCTATAAGCGAATTGCGGCGATTGAAAATAAGGAAGAGTATGAGGACATGACGGAGGAGCTGACCGACCGCTTCGGGGAACCGCCGAAAAATGTACAGAATCTTCTGGCTGTTGCAGAACTGAAAGCGCTGGCGCACTGTGCGTATGTGACGGAGCTGAAACAGATGGGCGATTCGGTACGAGTCACCTTACAGCAGCATGCAAAAATCGATGTGGCGCGGATTCCGGAGCTGCTGCAGAAATACCGAGACGAACTGAAATTCCAGATGGAGTCGCTGGCGTTTGTCTACACGCCGCGGCGGAGAAATTCAAAGGAAAAGATCGATCTGCTGGAGAAGAGCCATGCACTGGTGAAGATCTGCTGCAGATCACACAGGAGTGAAATACTCGCATAACCACAAAATCGTGTGAAAAAGGCGTGAACAGGGAAGAAAAAAGTTGCCCTGTATCAACAAAAAGGGTATAATAGGAAAAGCGTTTATAAAAATCGATGCAGGACCGGAAATTCGAACGTGTAAAAAGAAAAACTCTTTTTGAGCATACATTTCGCCCTGCATGAGGAGGAAGTAATGAAAAATTTAAAAGCAAAAGCAGTCTGCGTTATGCTGAGTGCTTCGATGGCAGCGATGGGACTGACCGGCTGCGGTTCCGACAATGTGGACGGAACAAAAACGGCAATTACTGTAAATGACGAGTCGATTACACTCGGACAGGCAAATTTCATGCTGAGATATCAGCAGGCAACCATGTACAATTATTATTCCAAGATGTACTCGATGTACGGAATGCAGATGCCGTCTGAGATGTACGACAAGGAAGGCGACGATGGAAAGACTACCGGGGAAACGTTCAAGGAGCAGTCTCTTGATACGATCGAAAAAGAGCTTCTGATGCGGCAGCACGCAGAGGAATACGGAATTTCCCTGACAGACGAGGAAAAACAGCAGGCGAAAGAGGCTGCACAGGCATTCGCAGATAAGAACGGTGACGATGTGATGAAAAAGCTGCACGCAACCGTTGAGGACATCCAGGATGCACTGGAGCTGTATGTTATTCAAACCAAAATTTATGATCCGATCATCGCAGATGTAGATACCGAGGTATCCGATGAAGAGGCAAAGCAGACCTCCATCAGCTACATCACGGTATCCACAGCAGGAACCGAGAAGGATGACGATGGAAAAACGATTGATTTGACGGACGAGGAAAAAGCGGCAAAGAAAGAAATCGCACAGAGATTCCTGGATCTCTTAAAAGAGTCTGAGGATCCTGCAGCCGCATCGTTTACCGATCTGCGCAAGGAGCTGAACGATCAGTTAAATGCGGAGAATACCGCAGATTCCACCGATTCTGCCGACAGCTCCGATGAGAGCAGCTCTTCTTCCGATGCTTCCGACACAAGCGCATCCGACGCTTCAAGCGCGAGCACATCGAGCAGTTCCGCCAGCGATTCCTCCTCTGAGGTTTCTTATCTGACCTCTTCCGAGACATCCTTTGGAACCGGATCGGAGAAAGACGATGACGATACCTGTTCTCTTGGAGATAAAGTAGCGGAAGAAGCAGCAAAGCTGAAGGATGGCGAGTATTATGACGGTGTCATCGAAGGCGACGATGCATATTATGTGATCCGTGTAGATAAAGCATTCGACGAGGATAAAACCGAGTCCAGAAGACAGACTATCATTTCCAACCGCAAATCGGATAAGTACAACGATACACTGGATGGATGGGTAAAGGAGAGCGATATCAAGGTCGCATCCAACTGGAAAAAACTTGAAGTAACGGACGCAGATCTGTATACGATGACAGTTGACAGCGCTTCTACAGATTCCACAGATGGAACCACAACCGACAGTACAACAACGGACAGTACAACGTCTGACAGCACGACATCAGGCAGTACCGAAACGACATCGACAAGCAGCACAGGCACTGCTTCGACGTCTTCAAGCACTGCAGAATAAAAGCATACGATACAGGACAAACGGCAGCCGGATCCGGGAGAGGGGTCCGGCTGCTGTTTGTGTCTGAAAATATTTTGGAACAAAAAAAAGAAAATAATAGGGAATTTGTAGAATAAATTGACAATAGTAAGAAGTTCATTTAAAATGAAATTACAACCAGAGTGTATCTCGCAAATTGCGGAAATAATTTTTCAGACACGCTCTAATGTTCAGGCGAAAACGATGTACCAGGAAAGAAGGTGGAGAAATGAAGAAGGCAGTAATTTCCGTACTTGTCGGTACAGCAGTATTGGCTTTCGTTGCGTGTGGAAAAAATGCTGCAACGGAAAACAGTTCCGATTCGGGTGTTTCAACGGTATCGGCATCCTCGCAGGTGGAAAATGGACAGAAAGCAACCCGTGTGAACCAGGGAACAAATTTGTCTCCTGGGTCACCGAAAAATACCACATCCGGTGGAGGGAACAGCTCGGGCAGGACACATCATTCGGAGACGCATCATTCGGAGACACATCATTCAGACGCGCATCATGATTGAGAATGTCGGGGTTTGCTGAACATTCGTGAACAGAAACAGACGAAGGGGTATCCAAAACGGATACCTCTTTTCTACTTGTCGGGAAAACAATACAATGCTATACTGAACATGAATTTGACGCGAAAAGCGCGGCAGGTTCAGAAAAAACAGCCGGGATTTGTCAGTATACGCGGACATGTGCTGCAGGGAACTCGGGCAGAATGGAGAAAAGAAAATGACAAGAGAAGAATTTGAACAGCTTGCCGGAGCAGGTGTCATTTTATTGGATGGCGCAACCGGATCAAATCTGACAAAAGCGGGAATGCCAAAAGGAGTCAGTACAGAACTTTGGGTTCTGGAGCATCCTGATATTCTGGCAAATTTACAGAAGGCTTACGTGGAGGCGGGAAGCCAGATTGTCTATGCGCCGACCTTTGGTGCAAACAGACTGAAATTAGCGGATTATGGAAGAGAAAACGAGGTGGAGGAGCTGAATGCACGCCTGGTGGATATCTCGAAAAAAGCGCTTGCCGGAACAGGTGCGCTGATTGCGGGAGATTTTTCTACGCCGGGAAAAATGCTGCAGCCAAAAGGCGATCTCTCTTATGAAGAGCTGCTGGAATCCTACACAGAGCAGGTAACAGCGGTAGCAAATGCAGGCGTTGATCTTCTGGTAGCGGAGACGATGCTGAGCGTAGACGAAACGTGTGTCTTTATGGATGCTGCACTTTCTGTCTGCGATCTGCCGATTATGTGTTCTCTGACGCTGGAAGCAGACGGTTCTGCCCTGTTCGGCGGAAACGCTGTGGAAGCAGTTGAGACACTGCAGGAAATGGGAGCATCCGCCGTAGGACTGAACTGCTCGGTCGGACCGGATCAGCTTGAGGCAGTCGTAAATTCCATGAAAAAAGTGGCAAGAGTACCGGTTATCGTAAAGCCGAATGCCGGCCTGCCGAAAATCACGCCGACCGGTGAGGCAATCTACAGCATGGATGCGCCGACGTTTGCAAAATATATGAACATTCTGGTAGACGCGGGTGCAGGCATTGTCGGCGGCTGCTGCGGAACGACACCGGAGTATATTCGTCTGGTAAAAGAAATGCTGGATGCGAGAAAGTAAATCAAAGGTTACAATTCGCAGAAAACTGTGAGATGTAATGAATTCCCCTGTTGCGGACAAAATCTGTACAGGGGAATTTTTTTGCGTTACCAGAAACTTCGTTGAATTTTCCGATAAAGTAAAAAGCCCTCCGGGCAGGATTCTTTCTTACAGAGAGCAAGACAAAACAGGTTTCAACGATCTGGTCTGATGGACAGCCGGGTAGAGAAAAAAGATAGGAAGTCTGGAAAAAAGACATGGAATTGTGGAGAAAAGTCTGGTAGAATACGTGTCGTGTGGAAAATCTTCCGTACAGAAAGGATGATGAAGGATGTATCAGAATTATATCTTTGATTTATATGGAACCCTGGTAGATATACATACGAATGAAAAGAAAGCGTATCTCTGGAAAAAAATGAGCCTGTTCTTTGGGATGAAAGGCGCCGCCTATGAGCCGAAAGAACTCCGGATGGCGTATGAGACAAAAATCAAAGAGCAGGAGGCTGCACTTAGAATGGAATGCCGCGGCAGCCATGTACCGGAAATCGACATTGCCGATGTGTTCCGGCAGCTGTTTGAGGATCAAGCTGTTTCGGTAACGGAAGAAGAAATTGCGGATTTGGCGAAAATGTTCCGTGTGATTTCAATAGAAGAACTGAAACTGTTCCCGGGCGTGCCGGAAATGCTACAGCGTTTAAAAGACGCAGGAAAGAAGATTTTTCTGCTGTCCAATGCACAGGCGCTTTTCACCGCGCCGGAAATTTCCCTGCTCGGTCTGACAAGATACTTTGACGGAATCCTGCTCTCATCGGATGCCGGTGTGAAAAAGCCGGATCCGGCGTTTTATGAGATGCTGCTGAAGCAGTATCACCTCGATCCGGCAGAATGCCTGATGACAGGAAATGACGACATCGCTGACTGCCACGGTGCAGCCTCTGCCGGAATCGCAAGCCGTTACGTGGCGACACGCCAGTCACCGAAAATAAACGGCCCGCTGCCGGAAAACTGCGAGAAGATCGCGGCGATTGCAGAGTTGTTCTGATTAAAGAGCATTCAGCAGCACTCCTGAAAAAATAATGCGAAAAAATGGGCTGTCGCACTACGTGAAAACATTACAAAATATAGAATTATTTAGCAGACGAAAATCTATATTTTGTGATAATTTTTCTTAGTGCAACAGCCCCTTTTGCTTATGTCAGGAAAGGAATCCTTCAATTTTTCTGCATCCCTTTATTCCACCGGAATTTCCGATAGCAGGCATAAATCAGAACACTGCATACCAGCCATCCCGCCGGATAACCAAGTGCAATCGGAACGATGGAATCGAACATATGAGACATCACAAACAGATAAATCTGGCGGAACACGACGAAGCTTCCGAGCATCACGATCATCGGTGTTCTGGTGTCTCCTGCGCCACGCAGGACGTTGGAATAAACCTGGTTGACGCAGCAGAGAATGTAGAACGGGGAGAGCAGATACAGGAACAGGGTTCCGTAACGAATCACAGCTGCCTCCTGGTTAAACAGATAGACCATTTGCGGAGCGAAAATCAGCAGAGGAATCATCATCACAATGGTTACAAGCTCAGCAAGCAGGAATGCGGTTGTAGCGCCCTTTTTTGCACGGTCAATGTAGCTGGCGCCGACGTTCTGTCCGGTGAAGGTGGTCGAAGCAAGACCAACACTCATCATCGGCAGCATCATAAACTGGTCGATTTTCATGCAGGCACTCCAGCCCGCCATAACATCCGAGCCGAATACATTGATGTAAGACTGCACGAAAACGTTGGAAACGGAAGTCACCATCTGCTGGATCGCTGCCGGCAGTCCGACGCAGACGATGCGGTACAGCAAAGACCAGTCCATGCAGAGCTTTTTCCAACAGATGCGGTATGGGCCGTCTGTTGTGGTCAGCACATACAGCGTCAGAACCGCCGAAAGGCACTGTGCAATAACGGTTGCAAGCGCCACACCCTCGATTCCCATGCCGAAGGAAACGACAAACAAAAGATCGAGCACGGTATTGACAACAGCGGAAAAAATCAGGAAATACAGCGGATGGCGGGAATCGCCGACAGCGCGGAGAACGCCGGAGCCCATGTTGTAGAACATCAGACCTGCAACACCACCAAAGTAAATTTTAAGATACGTTGCTGACTCGCGGATGACGTCGTTCGGCGTACTCATCATGCGGAGCATGTACGGTGTAATGAAGATGCCGAGAATAGTAAAGACAATAGAGAGAAAAAATGTCATCACCAGTGTCGTGCTGACGGTGCGGCTGACCTTTTCATCCGCCTTTGCGCCATAATACTGAGAGATAATGACACCGGCACCGGTGGAAAGTCCCATGAAAAAGCCGATCAGAGAATTGATGATCGGACCGACGGAGCCGACGGCGGCGAGTGCTTCCTTGCCGACAAAGTTGCCGACAACGATGCTGTCAACGGTGTTGTAAAGCTGCTGGAAGAGATTTCCGGCCATCAGCGGAAGCGAGAAGAGAAGAAGCTGTTTCCAGATAGAGCCCTGGGTCATATCGCGGGCTTTGCTCTTTTGTACTGTTTTCGTCATAGTAGTCCCCTTTTTTACGTTGATTTTACCTTCTTTTTTATTGTAGCACTTTGAAGTTGTGATGGAAATATCCATTTTTGACGCGATTTTCGGACTTTATTGATATAAACAGCCGAAAATAAAAGTGAAAAGAATTGTTTCTGAAAAAATTGTCTGGTATAATAAGGAGCAGATGCGTAAATGCAAAAACAACAGATGCTTCAAAGACCGGTGCAAAAACGGAAAGATCAGGGGGATTTTGCGGTGGTTTTTTGGAAACTGCGCGTCACAGAACAGGATAGAAAGAAGGTAACTGAAATATGGGAGATTATTTTGTATGCAGTAAAACAGATCCGGTAGTAGAGACAAAGGCGGGAAAGGTACGCGGCTTCCGCCTGAATACGACATACGCGTTTCATGGAATCCATTACGCTGAGGCGGACCGTTTCCAGATGCCACAGCCGGTGAAACCATGGAAAGGAATCAAAAATGCGCTGGCGTACGGCTATGTATGTCCGCTTTTAAAGCAGGATGAGCCGAACATGGAGGTGCTGGTACCGCATCGTTACTGGCCGCAGGACGAGCATTGCCAGAACCTGAATGTCTGGACACAGAGTCTTGATCCGGGTGCGAAAAAGCCGGTCATGGTATGGCTCCACGGCGGCGGCTTCAGCGCCGGCTCTGCGATTGAGCATGTGGCATATGAGGGGGGATCACTTAAGCGAGTTCGGTGATGTCGTTGTTGTTTCCGTGAACCATCGGCTGAATATCCTCGGTTATCTCGATCTCTCGCCG
>ENA-OQCE01000085-OQCE01000085.1-human-gut-metagenome-genome-assembly--contig:-NODE-85-length-41338-cov-6.144258_pt1 | contig 41338 bp, 47 predicted proteins | sample MGYA00242495_ERZ504572 | MGnify/ENA primary metagenome ERZ504572 (study PRJEB26092, sample SAMD00036228) | human gut metagenome | host: Homo sapiens | study: EMG produced TPA metagenomics assembly of... | reverse complement strand
CAGTCGACTTTTAGTCTATCATAAGATGGGGGCGGGTGCAATCCTTTTCCGGGGCATAAGTTGACAAAAGAAAGGGGCACGCTTATAATTGAGACAAATTCAGAGCGCTTCCGGAAAACAGCGCAGACAGTAAAAAAGTGATAAAGGAGACGCATGGGAAAACAGAAAAAGAAACAGAAAAAACGCGGCAATCCGCTTTGGACTCTGGTATTTTTAGCGGCACTTGCTGTTTTCTGCTTTTCCGGGTACAAGCTGATCGGCATTTACCTGGATTACAAGACCGGTACGGATGAATACCGGGATCTGCAGCAGTATACGACGGAAATTACAAAAACACCGGAGACACCGGCACCAAAGAAAACAGAGGAGCCGCAGGCGGAATCCAAACCGGCGGAGCCTTCCGAACCGGAGCCGGAACCACTGTCGTATCCGACAGAACCGCCGCTTGCCGTCGATTTTGAATCCCTAAAAGCGATTAACCCGGATGTGAAGGGATGGCTTTATATCGAAGCTCTTGACATCAGTTACCCGGTCGTACAGGGGCCGGACAACGATGCGTATCTTCATACGACGTATGAGGGAACGAGCAACTTTGCGGGTTCCATTTTCCTCGATTACCAGAATCAGGGTGATTTCAGTGATGGAAACACAATCGTTTACGGTCATAATATGAAGAATCTCTCCATGTTCGGAAAATTGAAACAGATGAAGGAGCAGGAAAAATATAGGGACAGCGTCTATTTCTGGATGCTGACGCCGGAATCAAACGATGTGTACCAGATTTTTTCTGCCTTTTATACGGAGGCAGACAGTGATGTCTACACGCTGTATTCCGGCGGGGGTGAAGCGTTTGTACAGTATCTGAATACCATGGCGGCGCGGTCAGAGATCCCGGTGGAGCAGCCGGAGATGGATGAAAACAGCCATATTATTGTGCTGTCCACCTGTGCGGCGAGCGATACGACTGGACGGTTCGTCGTTCTGGGCGTGCGGCGGAACCGGTAATGATTGGTCAGGAGGAGGAATGACAGATGGAAGAGGAAAGAAAAATCGAAGAACTGCAGAGATTGATTGATACGCATGAAAATATCGTATTCTTCGGCGGCGCGGGCGTGTCCACGGAGAGCGGGATTCCGGATTTCCGGAGCGTGGATGGCTTTATCATCAGAAGTATGACGTTCCGCCGGAGACAATTTTAAGCCACAGCTATTTCCTGCGGTACCCGGAAAAGTTTTATGCTTTTTACCGCGACAAAATGCTTCCGGTCGGCGCAGAACCGAATGCGGCGCACAAAAAGCTTGCAGAGCTGGAAGCGGCGGGAAAATTAAAAGCGATTGTGACGCAGAACATTGACGGACTGCATCAGGCGGCGGGAAGTAAAGTAGTGTATGAACTGCACGGAAGCACACACCGCAATTACTGCATGAAATGCGGGGCAGCCTGCGATACAGAGCTGGTGAGAAAGAGCAGCGGCGTTCCAAGATGTGAAAAATGCGGAGGCATGATCAAACCGGATGTCGTACTCTACGAGGAGAGTCTGAATGAGAAAGTGCTCGACGGTGCGATCCGCGCGATTGCGGCCGCCGATCTTCTGATCGTCGGCGGAACGTCGCTTGCTGTGTATCCGGCAGCAGGTCTTCTCCAGTATTTTCGGGGCGATGCACTGGTCCTGATTAATAAAGGTGCAACACCGATGGACAACAACGCAGATCTTCTGATCCAGCAGCCGATCGGACAGGTGCTCGGCAGTATCCGGGTGTGAAACTTCAGAGCTGTGAAAAATGGAGGTGCGGCTCTGATGATACAGAGAGAACCTTGAGAAAAAATCTCGGAAAGTGTCAGGAAATATAAAAATAAGGCGGAAAAACATGGCAGAACATTACGAAGTAGGCGATATTGTAAAACTGAAAAAGCCGCATCCGTGCGGCAGCAGCGAGTGGGAAATCCTGCGTGTCGGCGCAGATTTCCGTCTCAAATGCACCGGCTGCGGCCACCAGATCATGGTAGCACGCAAGCTGGTCGAGAAAAACACCCGCGGATTACGAAAAAAAGATGCGTAATATCGTGAAAAAAACAAGAAAACACGCGAAAAAGGGCTTGCTATAAGCCTTTTTTATGTTAAAATAACAAATTGTGACGTATAAAAATAATTCCTTGCTCCCCATAATGAAAATGGGGTGCCAAAAAGTCCAAAAGGAGGTAAAGCATGAACAAGTACGAATTAGCACTGGTTGTGAATGCAAAACTTGAAGAAGAGGAACGCGCAGCTGTAGTTGAGAAAGCCAAAGGTTATGTAACCCGTTACGGCGGAACAGTTGGCGAAGTAGAAGAGTGGGGCAAAAAACGCCTTGCATACGAAATTCAGCATATGCGTGAAGCATATTACTACTTTATTCAGTTTGAAGCAGACGCAACAGCTCCGGCAGAGATCGAGAGCCATATGCGTATTATGGATAACGTACTGAGATACTTAGTCGTTAAAAAGGAAGCTTAAGAGGTAAGCGAATGAATAAAGTTATATTGATGGGAAGATTGACCAGAGATCCCGATGTCAGATACTCTGCTGGAGAGAACTCCACAGCGGTAGCCCGTTATACACTGGCTGTTGACCGCAGATTCCGCAGAGACGGCGATTCCGCAACCGCAGACTTTATCGGATGCGTTGCTTTCGGCCGCCAGGCAGAATTTGCAGAGAAATACCTGCGTCAGGGAACGAAGATCGCCATCACCGGCCGCATTCAGACCGGAAGCTACACCAACCGTGAAGGCCAGAAGGTCTACACGACAGACGTAGTTGTAGAAGAGCAGGAGTTTGCAGAGAGCAAAAATGCAGGTGGAAACAACGGAGGATACTCCGCACCGCAGCATAACAATCCGGCTCCGTCCGCGAATACATCTGACCTGGGCAGCGCCGATGGTTTTATGAATATTCCCGATGGCATTGACGAAGAATTGCCATTTAATTGATAGAAAAGGAGAGATTGATCATGGCTTATAATAATAGTGAAAGACCAGCTTCCAGAAGACCGGCCCGCAGAAGAAGAAAAGTTTGTGTTTTCTGTGGTGGAGAAGAGATCAGCTACAAGGATGCAGCTAAACTGAAAAAATATGTATCCGAGCGTGGTAAAATCCTGCCGAGACGTGTAACTGGAACCTGCGCAAAACATCAGAGAGCAGTAACAGTAGCCGTTAAGAGAGCAAGACATATGGCTATTATGCCGTACGTAGATGATTGATTCTGACTTGCGCTAAGCACTGTCCGAACGTTCATTTTGAATCGGTAAATAAATGGAGGTATCTGCCCGAAAAGGCGGGTACCTTTTTTGTATCCAGAAGTATCTTGTTGCCAAAGTACAGGTCAAAGTGGTATAATCGGAAAGACAGGAGCGAAATACAACACGCAACGTTGGAAAGGTGTTAGGAAATGAAAAGCAAAATGAAGTTGAGCGGCCAATTGCGGAGCTATCTTCGATGGCCGCTGATTTTGTCCATCCTGATGCTTGTGATGAATATCGGCATGTATTTTGTGGATGTGATGGCAGGAATGTGGTTCACGCTGTTTTTTGCAGTCTATGTGATCGCAGCCGCAGTTCTCTATTACAGACAGCGTCCGCAGGTGATCAACGAGCTGATTACCTTTGCGACCGAATACGGCCAGGTTCAGAAGCATCTGATCCAGGAACTGGCGCTGCCCTATGCCGTTATGGATTCGCAGGGAAAACTTCTCTGGGTCAACAAAGAGTTTACAAAAATCACAGGGAAGGATACACAGTATCATAAATGTATCGCCACCATTTTTCCGGAGCTGACGGTCGAGCGGCTGCCGAAAAATGAGGAGGAGACCGACATCAACGTGGCTTACGGCGAAAAGAATTTCCGTGCCCATGTAAAAAGCGTCTGCATCGACGAGCTGATCCAGAATTCGGAGATGATCAACACAGATATCAAAGGCTATTTTATTCAGGCACTGTATCTGTTCGATGAGACGGAGCTCCGCGAGTATATGCGGAAATTCGAGGACGAAACGATGGTCACCGGTCTTCTGTATCTGGACAACTACGACGAGGCGCTGGAGAGCGTCGAGGAGGTCCGCCGTTCCCTTCTGACCGCACTGGTCGAGCGAAAGATCAACAAATATTTCAACGATCTCGATGGACTGGTGAAGCGGTATGAGAACGACAAATACATCGTGGTCATGCGCCGGAGTTCGTTAAATGAACTGAAAGAGAAAAAGTTCGATATCCTCGAGGACGTCAAGACCATCAACATCGGAAACGAGATGGCGGTCACAATCAGTATGGGTATCGGAGCAGATGCTGGATCGTTTGCGAAAAACTCCGAGTATGCGAAAATCGCGATCGACCTGGCTCTTGGCCGGGGCGGCGATCAGTCGTTTTAAAGGACGGTTCGAAGATTCAGTATTTCGGCGGAAAAACGCAGGCTGTGGAAAAGAATACGAGAGTCAAAGCCCGCGTCAAGGCGCACGCGCTGAAAGAGTTTATGAACACGAAAGAGAAGGTCGTTGTCATGGGACACCGCCTGCCGGATGCCGATTCGTTCGGTGCGGCCATCGGTATCTACCGTGCGGCGAAAACGCTGAATAAAAAAGCGTACATCGTCATCGACAACCCGACCAGCTCGATCATTCCGCTGATGAATACGTTCCGCGACAACCAGGATTATGAGGCGGACATGTTTGTCAACAACCATGAGGCGAAAGAGATCATGGACGACAACACGCTGCTCGTTGTGGTCGATACGAACAAGCCGAGCATCACACAGTGTGAGGATCTGCTGTACATGGCGAAAATGATCGTCGTGCTGGATCATCACCGGCAGGGAAGCGATACGATCCGCAACTCGGTGCTTTCCTATATTGAGCCGTATGCATCATCCGCGAGCGAGATGGTTGCCGAGATTCTCCAGTATTTTACCGAGGGAATCCGCATCCGGAACGTGGAGGCGGACAGCATCTATGCCGGCATCATGATCGATACCGACAACTTTATGCAGAAAACAGGTGTCCGCACGTTCGAGGCGGCAGCTTTCCTGCGCCGCTGCGGTGCGGATGTGACGCGTGTGCGCAAGCTGTTCCGTGAGGATATGAACGATTACAAGGCAAGAGGAGAGACGATCCGCAATGCGGAGCTGTTCCGCGGCCAGTTCGCGATTTCCGAATGCCCGAGCGACTATGTGGACAGCCCGACGGTGGTCGGAGCACAAGCGGCGAACGAGCTGCTGAACATTGTCGGTGTCAAGGCGTCCTTTGTACTGACCGAGTATAAAGGCGTGATCTATATCAGCGCCCGCGCGATCGATGAGGTCAATGTACAGATCATCATGGAGCGGATGGGCGGCGGCGGTCATCTGAATATGGCAGGATGCCAGCTTGAGACCGTCGATCTGGAGGGGGCGCGCAGCCTCCTAAAATCAACCTTAACAGAAATGCAGGATGGAGGAGAAATCTGATATGAAAGTTATCTTACTGGAAGACGTAAAAGCACTTGGTAAAAAAGGACAGACTGTAAACGTAAGTGACGGATATGCAAGAAACATGCTTCTGCCGAAAAAACTCGGCATCGAGGCAACCGCAAAAAACCTGAATGAGCTGAAACTCCAGAAAGCACACGAGGACAAAGTGGCAGCAGAGCAGCTCGCTGAGGCACAGGCTTTCGCGAAAGAGATTGAGGACAAACAGGTTACCGTAGCAATCAAAGTCGGCGAGGGCGGAAAAGTATTCGGAAGCGTATCGGCAAAAGAGATCGCTGAGGCAGCAAAAGAGCAGCTCGGATACGACATCGACAAAAAGAAAATGCAGCTTCCGAACCCGATCAAGGTTCTTGGAACGACAGAAGTGCCGATCCGCCTGCATACCAAAGTAACTGCAAAGCTGAAAGTTATCGTAAAAGAAGCATAATTCTATGGAAGAAGCACTGATTAAACGAATCCTTCCGCACAGCATCGAGGCGGAGCAGTCGGTCATCGGTTCCATGCTGATGGGGCGCGAAGCCATCATGGCGGCATCGGAAATCCTGACGAGCGACGATTTTTACCAGCACCAGTACGGCGTCATTTTTGATGCCATGGTGGAGCTGTTCAATGAGGGAAAACCGGTCGATCTGGTCACCCTGCAGAACCGCCTGCGTGAAAAGGATGTTCCGCCGGAGATCAGTTCGATGGAGTTTGTCCGCGATCTTTTAAATGCGGTGCCGACTTCGGCGAATGTGCGCCATTATGCGAACATCGTCAGCGAGAAAGCGGTGCTGCGCCGTCTCATTAAGCTGACAGAAGAGATTGAGAATGACTGCTATCTGAACAAAGAGCCGGTGGAAGTCATCATGGAGGAGACGGAAAAGAAGATGTTCCAGTTATTGGGCCAGCGGAATTCCGGAGACTTCATGCCGATCCGCCAGGTTGTCATCAATACGCTGGAGAACATCGAGCGTGCATCGAAGACGAAGGGAAATGTCACGGGTATTCCGACCGGATTCACGGATCTGGACTACAAGACATCGGGTCTGCAGAACTCTGACTTTATCCTGATTGCGGCACGTCCGTCTATGGGTAAAACGGCGTTTGTCCTCAATATTGCGCAGTATATGGCGTTTAAGAAAGACAAAGCCGTTGCGATTTTCAGTCTCGAGATGTCGCGGGAGCAGCTGATGAACCGTCTGCTCTCGATGGAGTCGAAAGTAGATTCCCAGCATCTGAGAACCGGAAACCTGAAAGACGACGAATGGAGCAAGCTGATCGAGAGCGCCGGCATGATCGGTGAATCCCGACTGATGATCGACGATACACCTGGTATCTCGATCGGAGAGATGCGGTCGAAATGCCGCAAATACAAGCTGGAGCACGGTCTTGATATCATCATCATTGACTACCTGCAGCTGATGTCGGGAAGCGGAAAGAGCTCCTCGGAATCGCGCCAGCAGGAGATTTCGGATATCAGCCGTTCCTTAAAAGCACTCGCGAGAGAGCTGAATGTGCCGGTTGTTGCACTGTCCCAGCTTTCCCGGGCTGTTGAGCAGCGTACCGACCACCGTCCGATGCTTTCCGACCTGCGTGAGTCGGGAGCGATCGAGCAGGATGCCGACGTTGTTATGTTTATCTATCGAGATGATTACTATAATAAGGATTCCGAGAATAAGGGAATCGCGGAAATCATCATCGCCAAACAGCGAAACGGCCCGATCGGAACCGTCAATCTGGTCTGGCTGCCGGATTATACGAAATTTGCGAATGCAGAGAGATAAAAGAAAATATTTGTAACTATTCAGAGCCATGCGAAATTGAGGGGAAAAGTGCGACTCATGCTTGCATGAATGAGCACTTTTCCCCTCAATTTCATATGGCGAGAAGCCACATCGAGATGTAGCGTAGCGGAATCGAGATGGGGCTCTGAATAGTATGGTGTCAGAACGTGTCGTGGGATAGTCCTGCGGCACGTTTTTTGTGTATAATTGTATAAAATTGTCGGAATATTACGATGAGATTTTCTTGCGGCGGGGTGGGGACGCTCTTATAATAAAGGGAAGAAGGGAGTGGCTGCCGTATGGAAAATAGAACGTATCTGGTCACGGAGGCGGAGAAGCTGACCGGGGAGAAAGCGCATGTGCTCCGGTACTGGGAGGACGAGCTCGGCATGGAAATCCACCGCAATTCGCTGGGACACCGCTGCTATACTGCGCAGGACATTCAGATTTTTCTGGGAATCCGGGAACTGAAGAAAAAGGGGCTTCACCTGAAAGCGATCCGCGAGCTGATGCCGAAGCTGGTGCAGGCAACGGCGGAGATCAAAGCGTTTCCGGCGGAAGCGGCAGAGACGGCAAAGGAGAAGCCGGATCCGGCAATACCGGGAAAAGCGGACGAAGTGCCGGAGGTGGTTGTCGATCTTCTGCCGAGCGGGAAGCAGAACAGCTGGCGGACACTGTGATGCGGCAGGAAGAGGAGGAGCGTCAGACGGAGTTTTACCGCGTGCTCGGCCGTCTGCTCGATCAGATGATACAGAAGCGGCGCCAGGAAGAGCGGAGCCGCCGTGTGGATGAGGCGATCCGCCGCCACCAGCAGAGCCGGAGAGAAGCAGCGGCGACGCTGGAGCAGAAAGGAAAACGGACGAAAGCAAAACGGGGCCATCGGAACAATGGGTAAATCGGACAGAAAAAAGAACGCCTGCGAGAGGCGTTCTTTTTGGATCCACGCGGAAATCCGACTTATTTTGCAGCCAGATAATCGTTGATCTGGTCTTCCAGAACCTGAGCGTCCAGGCCGTGAACCATAGCTGCTTCTTCCAGGGACTCACCCTGTGCAGAAGGGCAGCCGATGCAGTGCATACCGGCTCCCATCAGGATTCCGATGATATTTGTATCCATTGCGATTAACTCGCCGATTGTCATGTCTTTCGAGATCTTTGCCATCTTAAAGTTCCTCCTTTAAATGTGTATATACCCGTCGTTCCGATTTTGACGGCTATTTTGATTATAGCGTACCCCCGGGGGGAATGCAAGAACAAATTCATAAGATTATAGAATGTTTATAATTTTGTACTTGTATTTCAGGGGGCAATCGTTTACAATGTGGATAGTACCGAAAGGGCCAAAAAATCTACAAGGAGGATAAGATCATGGCATATGTAATCACAGACGAATGTGTAAGCTGCGGAACCTGCGCTGGAGAATGTCCAGTAGAGGCTATCGCTGAGGGAGATTCCCATTACGAAATCAACCCGGATGTATGCGTTGAGTGCGGAACATGCGCAAGCGTATGTCCAACCGAGGCTATCACAGAAGAGTAATTTGTACGGAACGTACAAAAAAGGAAGTCCTTCGCGGACTTCCTTTTTTATACATACGTTTCAAAACTTACAGAGAAGCCAGCTCCTGCAGAGCATTCTCTTTTACCATTGCATTTCCATGTTCCAGCAGAAATGCTTCAGCGGCCAGGGAGAAGGATTCCTGTCTGCCGTACTCAGAAAGAATGTTGCAGACCTTGTTGAATTCCTCCGGTTTGCAGCCGGACTGGTGCAGAACGAGCTGATAGTTGGCATCTGCCCTGTTCTTATAGAGGGAATTGCTGCCGGTAAAATACTGGTTCAGCGCTTTTGCGGAGCTGATGACATCGTCGAGGGTTGAGAAGTGGAAGGTGCGTACCAGATCCACATTCTTTTCCTCGGATGCTGCAGGCTCTTTTTCGTTTTCCTTCTGTGCCGCTTTCTTTGCGATTTCCTGTGCCTTGTTCTTCACATCGCAGAGCTTGTGGAACAGGTCGATGATGTCGTCCGCGCCGGAATACTGTACCGGTTCCGGTCCGTCCGTATCGTCGCCGGATGGAGCAAATTTGGCGAAGCGGGTGTCGAGCTCCTGTGGATCCTCGACTCTGGTGATAATGAGGACAATGCTGTCCGGAGCCACCGGAACGGCCTCGACCATGAGCGGGGCATTATCCACATTGAAGCCGAACTGCTGGTTGGCTTCAAGCATCATATCCTGAAACAGGCTGCGGGCCTTTTCCGTGCCGTAAGCCAGTTCGCTGAGCTTTAAATTTCTTTCGGCAAGATCGGCGCTGGTCAGTGTGCAGCGGATCTTGTTATCATTGATTTTTTCTATTTTCATAACTCTCACGTCCTTAATTACTCTTTACTTATATAAATAGGGCTGCTTACAATATAGTATAACACATCACGGAAAGAAGTAAAGAACTTAAGATTTTTTTTACATTTCGCATAATTTTTTCAGAAATGAAGGGACAAACTTTATTTGTAATTCCCCCGGCTTGAAGTATAATAGGAGTTGGGGAAACCTTTGCTTCTGCCCGGAGGGTGCATACTCCGGCCAGAAGCAGGCACAGAAAAAACGGATCGGATAAGAAGGCGTCCCCGTGAAACATGATCATTGAAACTAAAAACAAAAGTATTTCATACGGATCGATGGGGCTTTCTTTTTTGTACGTCACAACTGCAAATAAGCCATGAAACAAACAATCGACAAAACTTTTTAAACAGATTTTCTGAAAAATACCCAATAGCAAAAAGCAACGATACGTTCGTTACTGTTCAATCAGCAGTGAAACACCTGCTGTTTCGCTGCGTAAGAACATGATTCAGGTGTGAGCAGCCCTCCTTTTGCGAAGCAAAACTTTAAATGAGGGCTGCGAATGTTACAGTTCGCTGGGAACCAGTGAACTGTAACGATACTTTCTGGCTCGCATGCGGTTCCCTTGCGCATAACGGTTGCTATTGGGTATTTTTTTTGTTATAATGGGCGCAAGTGGGGAGATCTTCAGAGCGAAGAAAAGGGGAAAAGAACACATGAAGGAGCAACAGAAGAAAAAAGCAGCGCCGGTACTGGTCGTACTGATTCTGATCGTGATAGTCGGTGCAGCAGGCGTTGTTTCATTTTTGATAAACCGATATAAACCCGGAACCGAATACATGGCCGGGAACGAATATTTTAACCTGACAGACGAAAACAGCGTTGCGCTGATCCAGAACGGAGAACTTCTGGAAGAGCAGGCCGTCCTTATCGGAGGAGAGCCGTATGCGGCATACACATATGTAGAATCCCAGCTGAACAGCTGCTTCTACTGGGATGAAGAAACAAAAGGAATCCTGCTTACAACGAGCGGCGGCGTGCAGACACTGCTTCCGGGCGATGCGGCCGTTGCCAAAACACCGGGCGGACAGCCTGCCGTACAGCAGGAGAGCGACGGAAAGGTTTACATTTCGCTGGATGTCGTAAAAGAATACACAGATCTCGACTATGCATATTACAGCGATCCCAACCGTGTTGTAATCCGGAATGAATGGGACGGAGTGGAGCAGGCGACGGTACAGTCAGACACCGCGCAGGTGCGCCAGAAAGGCGGCATCAAGAGTCTGATTCTTGCGGATGTACAGAAGGGTGACACCCTGCTGTATCTGGAAAATCTGGACAACTGGTGCAAAGTCATGACGGCGGACGGCTATACCGGCTACATCCAGACAGAGGATATCTCCGAGCCGGAGGACATCGAAGCGCGGACGGCAAAGAAAGATTCCTATGAAAGAATTACACGGGATCACAAAATCAATCTGGTCTGGCATCAGAGCACATCGACCGAGTCGAACGACGCGATGGCAGAGATGACAGCAGAAATGACCGGCGTGAACGTGATTTCACCGACCTGGTTTTCCGTGACAGACGAAACCGGTACGATTTCCAGCCTTGCGAGCGCCGATTACGTGAAACTGGCGCATGAAGCGGGACGGGAAGTCTGGGGATTGATTGATAACTTTAATGAAGCATTTGACGAAACAACCGATCTTGCCTACGCATCCGTGCGCAGTAGAATCATTGAGCAGCTGCTCGCCGAGGCAGCATCGTGCGGCATGGACGGCATCAACGTGGATTTCGAGAATCTGAAAGAGGCCGGAATCCCGCATTACCTGCAGTTTCTGCGGGAACTGACGAGCGCGGCGCATGCACAGAATCTTGTGGTGTCGGTCGATACGCCGGTACCGCAGGCTTACACGATGTATTATCAGCGCGGCGAGCAGGCAAGATTTGTGGACTATATGATTGTCATGGCCTATGACGAGCATTTCGCGGGAAGCGAGGAGGCAGGCTCTGTTTCATCCCTCCCGTTCGTACAGCAGGCCGTGGAGGAGATGACGCGGGTGATGCCTGCCGATCAGGTGATCTGCGGAATCCCGTTTTATACCCGTGTCTGGACGGAAAAGTTCGGACAGAGCGCCATTACCAGCGAGGTGCTGGGCATGGATGGCGCCAAAAACTATGCCAAAGAGAATCAGATGACAGAAACCTGGGATGCATCCCTTGGCCAGAATGTGGCAACGGTAGAAACTTCCGATGCTAGATACACGATCTGGATGGAGGATGAGCAGTCCATGGAGGAAAAACTGAAAGTGATCCAAAGCGCTGATCTCGCCGGGGTGGCAGAGTGGAAGCTCGGATTCGAGTGCGCAGACGTCTGGAGTCTGATTTCAGAATATATTGAAACAAACAGTTGACGAGGAGTCCGGGAAGGATAAGGGGAATGATAAAAGCCCGGGCACGAAGGAGGAGTATACATGTCAGAAAACAATCACGAAGAATTATTTAAAACAACGCTGATGGGCGGTTTCGATAAGGACGATGTCATGACGAAAGTGCAGAACCTGAAAGATCAGGCGTATGCCGCTCAGAAGAAACTGGAAGCGAAGATCGAGGAAAAAGAGCAGGAAATCGAGAAGCTGAACCGCAAGATCCGCGAGCGTGAGGATAAAATCGAGGAGCTCGAAAAAAATATTCATGAGAAATACCAGAGCTATATCGACAATTATGACAGCATCAGCGGCCTTGTGTTTGAGGCACAGGTGAAAGCGAAAAAACTGACACAGGAAACAGAGGAGAGCTGCAGAAAGCTAAAAGAAGAGACCGAGGAAGCCTGCCGCCGGAAAACCGAAGAAACGGACGAGTCCTGCCGCGAGAAAACGGAGGAAACGGATGAGGCGTGCTGCAAAAAGAGAGAGGAGACAAACGAGTCCTGCCGGAAACAGCGGGAAGAGACAAAGGAATCCTGTGCAAAGCAGCGCCGCGAGACGAAGGAACAGTGCGAATACATGGTAGAGAGCGCACGTCAGAAGGGCGAGGAACTGGCTGCTGTTTATGAAGAAAAACTGCAGGCCGAAGCAGAAGAAATCCAGAGCCATATGGACGCGGAGCTGCAGAAAGCCAACACCAGATACCAGAAGATTTACGCCGAGATGGAAACCATGACGAGTGTACTCGAGAAGAATCGCAGAATTTTTGAGGAGACCTTTGCCGGCATCGAAAAAATGCGTGAGGAGATGAAACGTTCTGCATCGGAAGTGGAAACCTTCATGAAAGATCCGGTAAAAAGTATCTTTCCCGGAGAGGCAAAAGAAACAGCCGCAGAGCCAGACCGTGAAGATACCGCAGAAGAAGCAGAGGAAGAAGACGAAATCGTCGAAAATTCCGCAGTCATCAATCTCGAAAATGAGCCGGATTATCTCGATGATGACAACGACGAAGAAGAGGATGAAATCCCGAATCGCGCGCATGATGAAGAAGATGAGGAAGAGTAACCGGAAGCAATAAGAGTTGTAACCTGCCCCGCTGCTGCATAAAATGACCAAGAAAGGAAATTTGCAGCAGGGGGCTTTTCATTTGGAAAAAGGGAAAAAACTGGAATGGCTGATGGCGGTGATTCTGCTTTCGGCGGCGTATGTTCTGTCCCGCGAGGGCGCACGGCTGGTGGCAGCACAGAAGGCAGCCACAAAAGTAGTGGTGCTGGACAGCGGCCACGGCGGCGACGATCCCGGCAAAATCGGGGCAAACGGTGTCAAAGAAAAGGACATCAACCTTGCGATTGCCCGTCTGCTGAAAAAGAAGCTGGAAAAGCAGGGAATTCTTGTGGTGATGACGCGGGAAGGGGAGGATGATCTCTCCGATCCGGGAGCCGTGAATGCGAAAGTGCAGGATCTGCAGCGGCGCGTGCAGCTGATTCATGAAAAAAAGCCGGACTGTGTGATCAGCATTCACCAGAACAGCTACCCGGATGCGGCGGTCAAAGGGGCGCAGGTGTTTTATTATACGGATTCAAAAGAAGGCGAAAAACTGGCGCTCTGCATGCAGGCTGCACTGGTCGCGGGGCTCGATCCGGCGAATCACAGGAAAGCCAAGGGAAACAAAACGTATTACATGCTGAAGAAGACAGATGCAGTGCTGGTGATCTGCGAGTGCGGATTCCTCTCAAATCCGGAGGAGGAAGCGCTCCTGAACACAAAGGAGTACCAGAAAAAGGTGGCGGATGCACTGTGTGACGGCGTTTTAACGTATCTGGGAGAAAAGAAGAATGGCAAAGAGAAGACACAGACGAAGACGGAAGAGACCGCTGCGGGCGCTGCTTCCGCTTATGCTTGCCCTGCTGGCGGCTTATCTGGTATTCGGAGAATTTGATGAGAGCGATCCCGCGCAGAACGGAAGCGGAGCGGACAGCAGCACTGCTTCACAGACGGCAGACGAAAACAATGGTCTGTCAGAGAATGGCGCAACACAGTTTCAGGCGGAAAATACAGATGAGGAGGAGCTGGCGAAGCGGTATTATTACAGCCAGCTCGATGAAAACAGACAGATGATTTACCGCGAACTGGTGCAGGGAATCGCGGAACACCAGGAAACCATCATCACAAAAGGCGGCGATCCCGATGTGACGGCGGAGGTTTACGGATGGTCTATATGGATTACCCGGAGTACTGCTGGATCAACGGAGCATCACATGTCACGGGATACGGTGAGCCGAAAAACTACTGTGAGGTAGTTCCAGAATACACGATTTCTGCGGAGGAGATCACAGGCCGCCAGACCCAGATCAAAGGGGCGGGAAATGATTTCTTAAGTGATATCGATCGTTCGATGGATGACTATGGGAAGATCAAGGCTGTCTTTGAAAAATGTATCCGGCAGATTGATTATGTGAAAGATGCGCCGGAGAATCAGACACTCTACAGCGGACTTGTGAACGGACAGACGGTCTGCGCAGGCTATGCCAGAACGTTCCAGTATCTGATGAACCGCCTGGACATCCCGGTCATTTATGTGACGGGAACGACAGACACCGGCGAGGCGCACGGCTGGAATATCGTAAAGTGCGGAGACAATTATTACAACGTCGATGTAACCTGGGGCGATCCGGTATTCGCAGAGGGCGAGAGCGGCGAGTACAATCTGCCGGACGACCTGATCTACTACGATTTTCTCTGCGTTTCCGATGCGGAATTTTCGGACACGCATCAGGCGGATGCGAATCTGCCGCTCCCGGCGTGCAATGCAGATGACCTCGAGTATTACCGCCAGATCGGCCGGTACATGGATACATTTGATGCGACGCAGATTCTGTGGGAAATGGAGACGGATATTGAAGAGACAAAAGAGTATTCCGAATTTAAATTTGCCACCGATGATCTGATGGCGCAGGTCATGGAAGCCCGACCGGAGCTTCTCGATAAGGCTTCCGGCTATCTTTGCAGCTATTACGGACTCGGGTCCGTAAAATATACATACAGTGAGGATACGGCGACAAGAAAGCTGATGGTATTCTGGCAATATAAAGGAGAACCGAGTGAATGACGGTTCTCCTTTAAAAATATCCGGAAACAAAATGTCGATCAGCTCGCGCTCGAGAAACTCGATGGTAATCAGGCACGAATAAGGGAGTTCGGAAACCTGGGAAACACTCACAAGATCCTGACGGACGGTGATGGAATGATCCGTGACATCGGTAACCTCTGCGACCCAGGCGGCATGCGGGATCGTCAGATGTTTCGCAATCAAAGGGCCGACCTGCGCGGTATCGCCGTCGGTTGTCTGACGTCCGCAGATAATCAGATCCGCGCCGCCGATCACCTGAATACCCTGCGCCGGCGTTAAGAATATCCCCCGTGGGGGCTTGTGAAAAAGGCCGATTTTTGGTAGAGTAAAGGGATATTTGAGCGGTTGGAGAACGACCGCGCCGGGAAAGTTAAGAAAAAGAAGAAAGAAGCGGAAGATATGGAACAGGAATTATTACAGGAAATTGCCTCCTACTGGGGAACCCGTGCGGAGGGGTATTCTGAGGTCAATGAAAAAGAACTGGCGGGAAGCCAGAGAGAAGCGTGGCTGCATGTATTAGAGGAGCAGTTTCCAGAGAAAAAGAAAGAAGAGATGAAGATTCTCGATATCGGAACCGGCCCGGGATTCTTCCCGATGATTTTGTCGGAGGCAGGTTATACGGTGGCGGCTGTTGACTACACGGAGGAGATGCTGGAAAAGGCGAAAGAGAATCTGGGAAAATATACGAAATACGGTCTGGAGCGCGTGACGCTGCAGCGGATGGATGCACAGAATCTGGAGTTTGCGGATGAGACCTTTGATGTTGTCATTTCCAGAAATCTGACCTGGAATCTGGAAAAGCCGGAGCAGGCATACCAAGAGTGGATGCGTGTCCTGAAACCGGGCGGCGTGTTGCTCAATTTTGATGCGAACTGGTACGGTTATCTCTATGACGAGGAGAAAAAAGAAGCGTACGAGGCAGACCGGAAGAAAGTGGAAGAGCAGCAGCTCGACGATCATTATCTGTGCACGGACATTGACCGCATGGAAAATATTGCGCGCCAGGTGCCGCTCTCTGCGATGGAACGGCCGGCGTGGGATACGAAGGTGCTCGAATCCCTCGGCGTCTGTTCCATCCAGACCGATTCCGAAATCTGGAAGCGCGTCTGGAGCGAGGAAGAGAGACTGAACTATGCATCGACACCGATGTTTCTGGTGCGCGCGGAAAAAAGCGCAGAGCAGTCTTTCCAGCTTGGTGATGTGACCGTCCGCCGCGGCGAAAAATATCAGGGGGATATCTCCTTTGCGAATGGGGATATCGTGCTTCCGGGAACGATTATCTGTGGAAAACTTCCGGGAAAAACAATGCTGATCACCGGCGGCGTTCATTCCGGGGAATACGTCGGCATTCAGGCGTGTGTGGAACTGGGAGCGGAGCTTCAGCCGGAAAAAACGGTTGGAACGATCGTGATTTTAAAGGTCTTAAACCGTCCTGCTTTTGAAAACCGTGCGGGCAGTCTCGGACTTTCCGATGGCAAAAACCTGAACCGTGTATTTCCGGGCAATCCAAATGGAACCGAGATGGAGCGGCTGGCGTGGGCGATGACAAAGGAAGTTTTCCCGAAAGTAGATTACTATATCGACCTCCACAGCGGCGACGATTTTGAGGATCTGACGCCGTACGTCTATTACGCCGGAAAAGCGGCGCAGGAAGTGATGGAGACTTCGCGGAAAATGGCGGAGCAGGTGGATGTACCGTACATGGTGCGCTCCATGGTATCATCGGGCGGAGCTTACAACTATGCGGCATCCAGAGGAATTGCAAGTATTCTCCTGGAGCGCGGCGGCATGGGCGCATGGACATCCGAGGAAGTCAATTCGGACAAGCGCGATGTGCGCAATATCCTAAGCAGCCTCGGGATGTATCAGATCCGCCGCGATGTGCGGAACTACGTGCCGATGGAAGTGACGGATGTCCGCTATCAGGCGGCTTCGGAAAGCGGCCTGTGGTATCCGGCGGCGAAACCGGGAGACATGGTTGCGGAGGGCGCACTGCTTGGAATCATCCGTGATTATAATGGAAAACTCCGGGAGACATGCCGCGCCGAATACACCGGTGTTGTGCTGTACCAGACGGGCAGCCTGCAGGTAATCGAGGGAGGATCTGTTGTTGCCTACGGACGGATCGTGCGCGAGCCGGAATATGACGACCGCAAAGAACAGATTGTCCATTACTGGGAAAAGCGGAGTGAGAGCTTTTTGGAGCAGAGACGCGCGGAGCTTGCCAACCCGATTGCGAAGCGCTGGATGAAAGAGATCGAAAAACAGATTCCGGAAAAGAGACGGTTAAAAATCCTTGATGTCGGCTGCGGAGCCGGATTTTTCTCGATCCTGCTGGCAAAAGAGGGCCACGAGGTATTCGGCATCGACCTGACACCGGAGATGATTGAGAATGCCATCCAGCTTGCCGAGGAGGAAAACGCCGACTGCCGGTTCCAGGTTATGGACGCGGAAAAACCGATATTTGCGGATGAAACGTTTGACGTTGTCATTTCCCGAAATCTGACATGGACCTGCCGAATGCGGAGCATGCCTACAGCGAATGGATGCGTGTGCTGAAAACGGGCGGTATCCTGCTGAACTTCGATGCCAATTACGGAAAAGACGATGCTTCTGACACGAAAGATCTGCCGGAACAGCACGCCCATTTTAAAGTGGGAAATGAAATGCTTGAAGAGTGCGAACGGATCAAAGCACAGCTTCCAATCAGCCGGAAAAACCGGCCGGCATATGATGTGGCCGTGCTGTGTGAGAATACCAGAGGGGAAATTCACATTGATACGGATCTTGGAAAACGGATTTATCTGGAAAAAGATGAATTTTACAATCCTGCGCCGATGTTTTCGATCTGTGCAGTAAAAAAATGAAGGTTTTCATACCGGAAAGAAATGATTTGCGGAGGAAAGGATATGAAACAGTTTCAAAACTTTGAGGAAGAAAATATTCATTACTGGACCGGAAGAACCGATGTGGCAGCAATGGAGGCAATTGCACGGCAGACACCGCTGTCAGAAAAACAGAGACCGGAATGGGATCTTACCGTATTGCGGGTGGCGGGCATGGAAGCCAAAGCCGATCCCGAAATCTGGAAAGCGGTCTGGACAAAAGAAGAACGGATCAACAATGCTTCCACCCCGATGTTCCTGGTTGAAGGAGTAAAAAAAGATGCGTAACTATGTGATGAAAAGGCTTCTTCAGCTGATACCGATTCTCTTTGTGATTACCTTTTTGTCTTTTGGAATGATGCGGCTGGCAGGAAGCGATGCGGTACTTCAGAAGATGGAAAATACCGGCATGGTTATGTCACAGGATGTGATCGAACAGGCACAAAAGGAGCTTGGACTGGACAAGCCGTTTCTGGTGCAGTACGTTGTATGGCTGAAAAATCTGCTGCATGGGGACATGGGCGTAAGCTATATCTCAGGAGAAGATATTTTTGATACCTTTCTGGCAAAACTTCCGGCGACCCTGCTTCTGACCGTCGTTTCGATTGGATTGACGATTGTCATTTCCATCCCGCTTGGCGTGCTTGCGGCGGTAAAACAGAATCGGATGATCGACTACCTGATTCGGTTCTGCAGCTTTATGGGAAACAGTATGCCCAATTTTTTCGTGGCACTGCTTTTGATGCTGTTCTTTGCGATTCGCCTGAAGTGGTTTCCGGTTATTTCGGACGGAGTCAGTCTGCAAAGCGTGGCACTGCCTGCACTGACCCTTGCGATCGCCATGTCTGCCAAGTATCTGCGGCAGGTAAGGGCAACTGTTCTGGATGAGCTGGGGCAAAGTTATGTAACCGGCGCAAAAGCAAGAGGTATTCCATTTTCGACCACGCTGGTAAAGAGCGTGCTCCGCGCTTCGCTTGTGACGATTCTTACTCTGCTTACGCTGTCCATCGGAAGCCTTCTTGGAGGAACAGCGATTGTAGAATCTATTTTTCTGTGGGACGGAGTTGGAAAACTTGCGGTGGATGCTATCAGTATGCGTGATTATCCGATGATCCAGGCATATGTGATGTGGATGGCGATCATTTATGTCGGGGTTAACCTGCTTACGGATTTGGCGTATCGTTTTCTGGATCCGAGAATTCGCCTGGGAGGAATGGAAGGATGAAAAAAGAAAAAACCATTACCGTGCGCAGACAGAAAATTCAGCCGGACCGGACCAAAAAACGTTTGTGTTTTTTTCTGTTTCTGACGGCACTGCTTTTGCTGACAGTTGTTTTTGCGGAGCAGATCTGTCCCTATGATCCAATGCGCAGGATACAGGGGCTGCGTTACTGCCGCCGGGAGCGGGACATCTTGCCGGAACAGATCGGTTCGGGCGGGATATGCTGTCCAGAATTCTGGTGGGTTTAAAAACCAGTGTTACTTCTACACTGATTCTAGTGGTTGTCGTTACCGTGACGGGAAGTATCCTGGGGCTGATCTGCGGATATTTCGGCGGAATTGCAGACACCGTTATTATGCGGGTTTCCGATATTTGTCTTGCGTTTCCCGGCCTGGTTTTTGCAATGGCAATCGCAGCTCTTTTAAATGGAGGAATCAGTAATGCAGTTCTGGCGCTGGCGTTAATCAGCTGGCCGAAGTATGCCCGAATTGCAAGAAGCCAGACGCTGACGGTAAAAAATACAAACTATATGGCGGCCAGCAGCTTGCCGGATGTACCGCGGCGCAGATGATCTGGCGCCATATCCTGCCGAATATTGCCGGACCGATTCTGGTAACATCGATGCTCGATATCGGAACGATGATGATGGAACTTGCCGGACTGTCATTCCTGGGACTTGGCGCACAGCCACCTACGGCGGAGCTTGGAAATATGATGAGCGGCGGAAGAAGTATGCTGCAGACGTATCCATGGGTTGTAATTGGCCCGGGACTTGCTATTTTTATGGCGGTTGTTATTTTTAACCTGCTTGGTGATGCCATGCGCGATTATCTGGATCCACACAATGGGCGGAAACAATAAAGAAAGGGAGAGAGAAACATGAAAACAAAATACTGGAAAAAAACGATATTATTTTTAGCGGCAGTCTGTTTAAGCGGCAGTCTGCTTGCCGGATGCCAAAGTCAGAAAAGTGCGGACAGTACGCAGACAGAAAACAGTGAAAAAACATTTGTATTTGGTGATACCACTTTTAACCCGGAAAATGAGGAAGCCGATGTCAATCCGCATAATACCTATGCCGGCTGGGCCTGTATCCGATATGGAATTGGGGAAACGCTGTTTCATTATTCCGATGCCATGGAAATTGAGCCATGGCTGGCAACCGAATATGAAAATCCGGATGATCTGACCTGGATCATCACACTGCGGGACGATGTTTCGTTTTCCAGCGGACGAAAAATGGATGGAGAAGCAGTAAAAGAATGTCTGGAACATCTGATCGAGGTTCATGAGCGTGCCAGAGGAGATCTGATGATTGACTCCATTACGGCAGAAGGTCAGACAGTCACAATCAAAACGCAGGTTCCAAAACCGACGCTTTTGAACTATCTTTCCGACCCGTATGGATGTATCATTGATATGCAGGCGGGCATTACAGAGGATGGCATCGTAACAGGAACCGGACCGTATCAAGTCGTATCTCTTACATCCGGGGAAAAACTGGAGCTTAAAAAAAATGAAACCTACTGGGATGGGGAACCGGGATTTGATCAGATTACGGTTCGCACCATCTCGGACGGCGACACACTTACCATGGCACTTCAGTCCGGAGAGATTGATGGCGCCTATGGAATGCCGTATGCAAGCTACCCGCTGTTTGAGAATGATGATTACACATTTTCGAGCTGTGCCACAAGCCGTGCGTTCTTTGCCCATATGAACTTTGAAAGCCCGATCATCCAGGATGAGGCAGTGCGGAAAGCAATTGCAATGGGAATCGACAAAGAAGGGTTTGTTGAGACGCTTCTGGATGGAAACGGTTATGCGGCAGTCGGTGCGTATCCGGATAATTTCTCTTTTGGAGGAGATGCCGTACAGGCAGAATCCTATGATCCGGCGGGAGCCGAAAAAGTGCTGGAGGATGCCGGATGGGTGGACCGTGATGGAGATGGAATCCGGGAAAAAGACGGAGAAAAACTGTCGATCCGCTGGCTGACGTATCCAAGCCGTCAGGAACTGCCGCTTCTTGCAGAATCGGCTCAGGCAACCTTAAAAGAAATCGGAATCGATGTGTCCATCAACAGCACGGCAAATCATAACAGTCTGCGAAAAGATCCGACGGCATGGGATGTTTATGCAAGTGCAATGGTAACGGCGCCGACGGGAGATCCGGAGTATTTCTTTACGACACACTGTCTGGACAGTTCGGCGGTCAACAACGGACATTACCATTCTGACAGGCTGGAAGAGCTGGAAAAAGAAATGGCAGTTACCTTTGATACAGAAAAACGAGGAGAACTGGCGGTCCAGATGCAGCAGACGATCCTGGACAATCATGCTTTTGTGTTCTGTTCACATCTGAAAATGAGCATGATTTCACGGTCAGATGTAACCGGACTGACGGCGCATCCCTGCGATTTCTATGAGATTACCGCAGACCTGAAACCGGCAGAATAATATGTGGGAAGAGCAAAAAGGAGAAAGAATGGAAGAACTGCTGTCTTATTCGCATGTCGATATCGCTTTTCGGGGAAACACCGTGGTACATGACGTCAGTTTCGAACTTCATCCGGGAGAAATTCTTGGCATTGTGGGCGAATCCGGAAGCGGAAAAAGTACCTTGCTGAAGGCTGCAATGGGTTTACTTGGAAGGGACGGAATGGTAACCCGGGGAGATATTTTTTTCCGCGGGCAGGACATACCGGATCTGCCGGAAAAACAGCTGCGGACCATCTGCGGAGCAGGAATCGGCATGATCTTCCAGGATGCGGGCGCTTCGTTAAGTCCCATACGTACCATTGGTGCGCAGATCCGGGAGAGCATGGCCGTCCATAAAAAAATAACGAAAGCAGAGGCGAAAAGGCAGGCACTGCAGCTGTTTGAAAAGATTGGCCTGGAAGACGGGGAAAGAATCTGGAGAAGCTATCCGTTTGAACTTTCGGGAGGCATGAAGCAGAGAGTGGGAATTGCCCTTGCCATGCTGATGGAGCCGCCGGTTCTGCTGGCCGATGAACCGACAAGCGCATTGGATGTGGCCGTACAGAAACAGGTGCAGAGGAGATGCTCCATCTGCGGGAAGTATTTGGGACCGCAATCGTTCTGGTGACACATGATATCGGGGTTGTATCAGCCATGGCAGATACCGTGCTTGTGTTAAAAGACGGCTGCGTGGCAGAGTATGGTACTGCAGAACAGGTGCTAAAGAAACCGCGCCGGGAGTACACAAAAAATCTGCTGGCGGCAGTTCCCAGACTTTGGAGGAAATAAATGGAACCAATTTTGAAAGTTTCCGATCTGACAAAAACGTTTGAAGACCGGAAGCGGGAAAACTTTTCTGCGGTAGATCATGTTTCCTTTCATGTGATGCCGGGACAGACCCTTGGAATTGTGGGTGAATCCGGAAGCGGAAAAAGTACGCTGGCCAGACTTCTGTGCTGTCTGGAGGAGCCGGACGGAGGCACGCTTTCCCTGTGCGGCAAAGAGATCGGGGAAAAAGAACGAAAAAAAAAATCGAGAGGTCTGCCGGAAAATTCAAATGGTTTTTCAGGATCCGGTCAGCTCTTTCGACGCGCCGGACGCTGGGGGAAGGGATCGGGGAAAGTCTCAGAAATGCCGGAGTTCCCCGGAAAGAAGCAGAGAAGAGGGTAAGGCAGCTGCTGGAGCAGTGCGGTCTTCCGGAAGAGTTTGCAAAACGATATCCGCATGAGGTAAGCGGCGGTCAGTGCCAGCGTGCAGCGATTGCAAGAGCACTGGCGATCGAGCCGCAGATTCTGATCTGTGATGAGGCGACGTCTGCACTGGATGTCGCCGTGCAGAAACAGATCATGGAGCTTCTGGATCTGCTGCGGAAGGAAAAACATCTGACAATTTTATTTATCTGTCACAATCTGGCACTGGTACAGTCCTTCTGCGATCGGATTCTCGTCATGAAGCAGGGAAAAATGGTAGAAGAAGGAACACCGGAGGAAGTGATCTGGCATCCGAAACATCCGTATACCAAATTACTGGTAGATTCCGTGTTATAAGTTTAGAAAGGAAGAGCAGAAAATGTGGATTTTCTGCTCTTTCTGCGTTATGATAGAGAAAAGCGGCAAGAGCGCCGGAAAAGAAAAAGGAGAAAACTTGCGATGCGAAAAGAAGAGTTAAAAACATATATCGAAAACCATGAATCGGAGATGATCGAAGACCTGAAAAGCCTGATCCGGATTCCAAGCGAGAAACAGGCGGCAGAGCCGGGCAAACCGTTTGGCGCACCGGCGGCAGAGGCACTGGCGCAGGGAAGCCGTATCCTGGAAAAATACGGATTTGCCGTAACCAACTACGACAACTATGCGATTGCAGCGGATTTCAACGGAGAAGAAAAAGGCCTCGATATCCTGGCCCATCTCGATGTTGTACCGGCTGGCGAAGGATGGCAGGAGACGGATCCGTTCACCCCGCTTGTCAAAGACGGAAAAATGTTCGGCCGCGGAACCGCAGACGACAAAGGACCGGCCATCGCAGCGATCTACGCGATGCGCGCTGTCAAAGAGCTTGGCTTTCCGTTAAAGAAAAATGTGCGCCTCGTCCTCGGCTCCGATGAGGAATGCGGAAGTTCCGATCTTGAATACTATTATAAAAAAGAAACAGAAGCGCCATGCACCTTCTCTCCGGACGCCGAGTTCCCGGTCATCAACATTGAAAAGGGCGGCATGCGCGGCCATTTTGAAAAAGCATCCAACGCCGGAACGACAGGCGTGCGCCTCGTATCCTTACAGGCCGGAACGAAACTGAATGTTGTGCCGGGCAAAGCATACGCAGAGCTTGCCGGTATCACAAAAGAGGCGCTGAAAGCCTGCGTTGATGAGACAGAGCAGAAGACCGGCGTTTCCTTCGTTCTGGAAGATGCGGAAAACGGCAATATAAAGATCACCGCCTGCGGAGCCTTCGCCCATGCCTCCACACCGGAAATGGGAAACAATGCGCTGACCGCACTGCTGCAGCTTCTTGCATCCGCGGGAATGGAAGAGAGCGAACTGAAAAATGACATCATCTTTCTCGGTCAGGTTTACCCGCACGGCGATGCCAAAGGAGCAGCTCTCGGCGTAGCCATGGCGGATGAGGAGTCGGGTGAGCTTACGCTTAGCCTCGATCTGATGAACTACGACGGAAAAACCCTGACCGGTTCCTACGACTGCCGTGCGCCGATCTGTGCAACGAGAGAAAACCTGTACGAGACGGCTGAGCAGAATATGAAAAAAGGCGCTTCGCCATGGAAGGCAGTGCCATGTTCCCACCACACCACGTCCCGGCCGACAGCCCGTTTGTCCAGACCCTGCTGCAGTGCTACACGGATGTCACTGGAAAACCAGGCAAACCATTTGCGATCGGCGGCGGAACGTATGTGCATCATCTGAAAAACGGTGTTGCGTTTGGATGCGCAGACCTTGAAGTCGACAACCGTATGCACGGAGCAGACGAGTTCGTGGAAATCGAATGCCTGAAAGAATGCGTTGTGATCTTCGCGGAGGCGATTGTGCGGATTTGTGGGGAATAAATAATTGAAAAATAAAAGATAAAAAAGATCTTCAGCCAAACCGATAGATTCTGAAAAGAACAAGGTTTGCCTGAAGATTTTTTATGGCTCTGAATTGTTACAAATTTTCTCAGAACCGCAGTTCCCTGCACCGGTTCAGGCATGCAAAGATTTCCTGCCGTCTCGGCCGTGCCAGGTCGCTGGGTCTTCCAGGAGCGAGAAGAGAAGCAAGGCCTTTTTCATCCATCTGTTTTTCCAGCAGATCCACTACCTGCACCAGTGTTTTTCTTCCGTCCATCTTGTGCTCCGCTGCTTCTAAAAGAAGCGCAGCCAGCCCGTTCAGCTGTTCATTGTCCGTGAGCTGTTCCACGGCGCGCAGATCCGTCAGAGATTTGTTGATGAGGATGGATTCACGTCCCATCACTTTGACTTTCGTGCGGTCACTTCCCGTCAGGCCTTTACCCGGCTGCGGGCAGCGATGGAAGGCTGGAACGGAAAAGGGGCGCACGGAGCAGTAAACGGCGGAAATTCTGCGGCTGTGGTTTTCGCGCGATCCGTAATGTCATAAGGAACGTATTCTTTCATCTGAATGACAGTGTCTGCCACGTGGAAGTAAGAACCGGAGCTTCCGGCAACGAGAATCGACGAGATGCCGATCTTCTCATACAGATCCCTTACGCGGCTGATAAACGGTGTGATCGGTTCCTCGCTGTCGGCAACGACGCGCTGCATCAGCTCATCGCGCACCATAAAGTTGGTGGCGGACGTATCCTCATCGATCAGAAAGAGGCTCGTGCCGGATTCGATGCCCTCGATCACGTTGGCAGCCTGCGAGGTGCTTCCGCTGGCATCGGCGGTCGAGAATGAAGTCGTATCACTCTTTCCGGGAAGATTGTGGATGAAGAGGGAGATATCGACGTTGCTGATGCTTCTGGAGTCCTCGGAGCGGAGCTTTCCGGCGCTTGCATCGGTGATGACATATTCACGGCCGTCCCCGGCGATGTGGTTGTATACGCCGCGCTCAAGCGCCTGCAGCAGGGTGGATTTTCCGTGGAAGCCTCCGCCTACGATCAGTGTGACACCGAGTGGAATTCCCATGCCGGAAACAGGTCCGCGGTTTGGAAGATCGAGGGTAACGCGCAGGGATTCCGGTGAGATAAACGGAACGGCGTGCTTCATCGGCAGATCGGAAACACCGGTCTCGCGCGGGAGAATGGAGCCGTCGGCGATGAAGCAGTAAGCCCTTTTTCTTTTAATGCGGAACGGATCGCCTGCTGGTCCTCACAGAGATAGGCGACATTGGCGCATGCTTTCGGATCCAGAGCACGGTAGAACAGCGATTTTTCCACGCAGCCGGGCAGAAAGTCGAAAAGAATACGGATCAGCTCCTGCGAGGCGATGGTGCGGCCGTTGGCTGGAAAGCCGATTTCCATGTTGACGACAAGACTGCCGTCGGAAGGATTCAGAACACAGGCAGTACGCTCAAGAATTTCCTGTCCGCAGCGGCTTATCCCCAGCAGACCACTTTTGCCGGAGCCCTTTGCGCGGAACGAATACGGTGCGATAGCGCGCGCAAACTGGCGCAGCAGGTAATCCTGGAGGGCGACGCGCTTTTCATACGTATCATAGAGTGATGCCGGGAAAGCGGCAGTTCTTCCATTCACATGAACGCTGACGCGCGATGGAGCGGCGAACGGATCGCCCTGCACGTGGTCGATGGAGAGTGTGTAGCGCGGAAACTGATAGGCACCGCGGGTAGATTTATAGGCGGGATAGCTTTTGTGATTGATACTGAATAAAAGCTGTTTCAGGTCATTTGCAGATTGCATGAAAAAAACTCCTTTCAAAATAAAAAGGTGAGGCTGCCGTACAGAGCGTGTCTGAGAAAGGCTTTTCGCAAGCTGCGAGTTCCGGTTTGCGGAAATGATTTTTCAGACACGCGCTGGACGACAGCCTCATCCAAAAAGCTTTAACGTCTGGAAACACTCTGGCGCTTCACCAGTTTGGTTGCCATGCACATTTTCAGACATTCGCGTTTCGGATCGGCCACGCGGTCAAGCAGGCGCTGGACGGCAGTGGCGCCAAGCTCGCGTTTTCTGACCTTCATGGTGGAAAGCGGCGGAACCATCATATCGCACATCGGAACGTCATCAAAGCCGATGATGGAGACATCCTCCGGGATGCGGTAGCCGTTTTCACGCAGTGCACGCATGGCGGCCGCCGCGATGATGTCATTATCGGCAAAGTAAGCATCCGCGATCGGCGCTTTCGACTCGAGAAGGCGCAGCATGTCGCGGTAGCCTTCGTCCGAGGTCGGGGAAACCGGGTGGACATATGGATGTGAGGTGCTGATACCGTTTGCACGGAGCGCTTTGTAGTAGCCGTCGGCGCGTTCGGAGAAGTTGCTGATGTCGAGGCTCGAGTGAAAGTAGCCCACGTTTTTGTGTCCGCACTGAATCAGATAATTCGTGGCGTTGAACGCCCCCTGGATGTTGTTGATCAGAACGCAGTCGTAATCGAGCTCATCGTAATAGCAGTCCACGACAACGATCGGAACAGAAAAATCGCGGAACTTGCGGAAATCGGACGGAGCCATTTCGGTTGCAAGAAGAAGAATGCCCTCACAGTCCACAGCGCGGAGTGCATCGAGCTGGCTGTCAATATCCATGGTCTCATAAAAATAGGAGATATGAAGCGCACAGCCCTGGCGGGTGCATTCGGTGGAGATTCCTTCGGTCAGCTGGGAGAAAAACGGCGTGTCGGCAGCGACCTTTCCGTGCTTTTTATAATTGACCAGCTGAATAATGCGGGAGGAAGCGCCGGAGGCTTCATTTTTTTTTGGCGCATAGCCATACTCGGCGGCGGTTTTTAAAACCAGCTCTCTTGTGGCATCGCTGATGCCGGGTTTGTTATTGAAAACCATAGAAACCGTGGCAGGCGATACGTTGATCAGCTTTGCCAGTTCTTTCGCAGAAATATTCATAAGATTTCAGCTCCTGTTCGATAAAATCAGCCGCATGGTGCTTTCGTTTGTTTTGTGCATGCGGGATGTTGAAATTTATTTCAGTATTTATCTGAAAAATATTAAACTTATGCATTGATTTTAATATGAATTAAAAAAGAAGTCAACTTCTGAACTGTAAAAAAATGAAATATGAAGAAATGCATAAAAACAGCCATTCTTTTTTGTGTAAATTACTAAAAAAGATTTAATAAAGCTGAATAGATGTTGACAAGTTCAAAAGAATTTAGTAATATAAGAGCCATAAAGAACAGGAAAATTCAAGACATAATTTAGCAGAGTTTAAAGAAAATTAAGTGGAGGAAATGAATATGAAATCAATTAAGATCGGATTTGCACCTACGAGAAGAAGCATTTTCAGTGCTCCGGATGCCGTAAAATACGCCAACCTGACGAGAGAGCGTTTAAAAGAGCTCGGCGTTGAATTTGTTGATATCACAGACATCAACGAGGAGGGGCTGTTTTACGATGAGGCGGATCGTGAGAAAATCCAGGAGAAATTCCGCCGTGAGAACGTAAAGGGAATTTTCTTCCCGCATGGAAACTTCGGAACGGAATATGTCTGTGCAAGGCTGGCAAAGGAAATGGGGCTTCCGGTACTCCTCTGGGGGCCGCGCGATGAGAGACCGGATGAGAACGGTGTGCGTCTCCGCGACAGTCAGTGCGGCCTGTTCGCAACCGGAAAAGTGCTGCGCCGTTTTGGCGTTCCGTTCACCTACATGACGAACTGCCGTCTGACCGATCCGGAATTTGAGCGCGGTATCAAGGATTTCCTTGCTGTATGTAATGTGGTAGATACCTTCCGCCACACCAGAATCCTTCAGATCGGACCGCGTCCGTTCGATTTCTGGTCCACCATGTGCAACGAGGGCGAGCTGCTGGAAAAATTCAACATCCAGCTTTCCCCGATTCCGCTTCCGGAACTGACTGCGGAGATGAAAAAAGCAAAAGCAGAGGGCAGCGAGGTAGAAAAAGTCGTTGCATACTGCAATACCAATATGTGTGTAAAGATCAAACCGGAAGAACTGGAAAATGTAGCAGCTCTGAAGGTTGCGATGAAAAATCTGGCTGCAAAATATTCCTGCAATGCCATCGCGATCCAGTGCTGGAACGCGCTGCAGGGTGAGATCGGCATCATGCCGTGTGCGGCAAACTCCCTGCTGAACGAAGAGGGAATTCCGGTTGTCTGTGAGACCGATATCCATGGCGCCATCACCGCTCTGATGGTAGAGGCTGCCGGCAGAAACGATAAGAGAAGCTTCTTTGCCGACTGGACGGTGCGCCACCCGGACAACGAGAACGGCGAGCTGCTTCAGCACTGCGGACCGTGGCCGATTTCTGTTGCACAGGAAAAACCGACGATCGGTTATCCTCTGGCATTCAGCCATCCGGGCGCTGTAGAGGCACAGGCAAAATTAGGCGAGATGACACTGGCACGTTTCGACGGAGACAACGGAGAATACTCTCTGCTGCTTGGAAATGCAAAAGGTGTCGAGGGACCTTACACGAAGGGAACCTACGTATGGGTTGAGGTACAGAACCTGAAACGCCTGGAGGCAAAAATCGTGGAAGGACCGTACATCCACCACTGTGTCGGTATCCACGAGAACGTTGTGCCGGTTCTGTATGAAGCATGCAAATACATCGGCATTGCCCCGGATTTATATGATCCGATCGAGGAAGATGTCAAAGCATATTTAAGAGGAGAATGAAAATCATGAGTGAATACAAGGAATTGAGTTGTCTGGCGTATGATCTGCGGAAGAAAGTAGTGGAAATGGTAGTTTCCGGCAAGGGCGGCCACATCGGTGGTGACATGAGTGTTATTGATGTGCTTGTGGCGCTGTATTTTAAAGAGATGAACATCAGCCTGAGAATGTGGATGACCCGGACCGCGACCGCTTTGTGATGAGTAAAGGTCATTCCGTTGAGGCATATTATGCAGTACTTGCGGCAAAGGGGTTCTTCCCGATGGAAGAGGTCATTGAAAAATTCTCCAAATTCGGCAGCCCGTACATCGGCCATCCGAATAATAAACTGCCGGGCATCGAGATGAATTCCGGTTCTCTCGGCCACGGACTTCCGGTCTGCGTGGGAATGGCGCTGGCAGGAAAAATGGATAAAAAAGATTATCGTGTCTACACCGTTATGGGTGACGGCGAGCTGGCAGAAGGCTCTGTCTGGGAGGGCGCAATGTCCGCAGGAAACTACAAGCTGGACAACCTCTGTGCGATCGTAGACCGCAACCGTCTGCAGATCTCCGGAAATACCGAGGATGTCATGAAACAGGACAGCCAGGAGGAGAGATGGGCAGCGTTCGGATGGAATGTTCTTTCCGTACCGGGCAACGATATGGACGCGCTCGTTCATGCGTTTGAGCTGGCGAAACACTGCAAGGGAAAACCGACGGTTATTATTGCAAACACAACGAAGGGCTGTGGTTCTTCCGTGATGGAAAATAAGGCGGAGTGGCATCATAAAGTGCCGACACCGGAGGAAGTAGAACAGATCATGAAGGATCTGGATGAGAGAAAGGAGCACTGTCATGAATAAGATTCCAAACAGACAGGCCATTTGCGAGGTTTTAATGAAACATGCCGAAACGGATAAAGATATCGTGGTGCTCTGCAGCGATTCTAGGGGAAGTGCTTCCCTGACACCGTTTGCAAATGCGTATCCGGAGCAGTTTGTGGAGATGGGTATTGCGGAGCAGGATCTGGTCAGCGTTTCTGCCGGTCTTGCAAAATGCGGCAAGAAAGCATTTGCGGCATCTCCGGCGTGCTTCCTTTCTACAAGAAGCTATGAGCAGGCAAAGATTGACTGTGCATACTCCAACACCAATGTAAAGCTGATCGGTATCAGCGGCGGTGTGAGCTACGGTGCGCTTGGCATGAGCATCATTCTGCACAGGATATCGCAGCAATGGCAGCCATTCCGAATATGCGTGTGTATCTGCCAAGCGACCGTTTCCAGACAGCAAAACTGGTTGAGGCGCTCCTTACCGATGAAAAACCGGCTTATATCCGAGTGGGAAGAAATGCCGTTGCGGATATTTACAGCGAAGAAAATACCCCGTTTGAGATGGATAAGGCAACGGCTCTCTCGGAAGGCACCGATGTTTTACTGGTAGCCTGCGGTGAGATGGTCCGCCCGGCGCTCGATGCAGCTGCTATGCTGAAAGAAGAGGGAATCAGCGCAGGACTGCTCGATATGTACTGTGTGAAACCGCTGGACAAAGAGGGCCTAGTAGAGGCTGCAAAGAAGGCAAAAGTTGTCATTTCGATCGAAGAGCACGCTCCATTTGGCGGCCTTGGTTCGATGGTAAGCCAGGTGGTCGGCGCAGAGTGCCCGCGTAAGGTAGTCAACATGTCTCTGCCGGATGCGCCGGTGATCACGGGAACTTCCAAAGAAGTATTTGACTATTATGGACTGAATGCCGAGGGCATTGCAAAAAAAACGAAAGAATTACTGGCTTAACCAGAAATGGAATCAGCGGTGAATGTGATAGCCCGCAGGAACTGTAAACTGCCGCAGGTCTGCGTATGCCATGTTCCTGCGTGCCTGGGCGGAAGAAAATCCGGGAACGCAGGAACTTTTTCTATATAACCAGGAACAAATCGTTCTGCGGAAATAATCAGGAATAAATCGTTCTGCGGAAGATGTTGGAATGTGTGGTAATCGCCAAAGATCTTGCCTATAGGGGCAGGGTGAACGCTGCGATAATAAACAATGACGCATTGTATGCTGAAAAACAGGTGTATTCAGCGTTATTCGAGAAGGGGATCTGGATATTTATAAAATTTTAGGAACGGAGCTGGAAAAATGGAGAAAAGGTATATCATCGGAATTGACCAGAGCACGCAGGGAACGAAAGCGCTGCTCTTTGATGGGGAGGGACATTTACTCCGCCGTACCGACCTGCCGCATCGGCAGATCGTCAATGAAAAGGGATGGGTGTCCCATGATCTGAATGAGATTTACCGAAATACAGTACAGACGGTAAAAACGCTGGTGACAGAGTCCGGTGTTGCACCGGAAACAATCGCCGGAATCGGCATCAGCAATCAGCGTGAGACGACGGCGATCTGGATAAGGCGACCGGGGAACCACTGGAAGAGGCAATTGTATGGCAGTGCGGCCGCGCAAGCGGCATTGCGCAGGAGATTGCGGAGCAGGGTCACGCAGAGGAGATCCGAGAGGCGACGGGTCTGCGGCTTTCGGCTTATTTTCCTGCTGCAAAGATGGCGTGGCTGCTTCGAAACGGCGGAGAAGAAAGACAGAAACGTGCTGCAGACGGGAAACTCTGCCTGGGTACGATTGACAGCTGGCTGGTTTATAAGCTGACGGGGGATCATGCATTTAAGACGGATTTTTCAAATGCATCGAGAACGCAGTTGTTTAATCTGAAAACACTGGCATGGGATGAGAAGATCTGTGAGATGTTCGGGATTCCGGTCTGTGCGCTGGCCAGGGTGTGCGATTCCGATGCGGTGTATGGAACCACGACGATGGAAGGATTGTTTTCCGAGCCGGTTCCGATCTGTGGTGTATTAGGCGACTCTCATGCGGCTCTGTTCGGACAGGGCTGTTTAAAACCGGGGATGATCAAGGCAACGTACGGAACGGGTTCTTCGCTGATGATGAACATTGGAGACAAGCCGATTAAAAGCAGTCACGGCGTTGTGACTTCGCTTGCGTGGGGAAGAGGCGGCAAGGTGGACTATGTGCTGGAAGGCAACCTGAACTACACCGGAGCTGTGATTACCTGGCTGAAGGATGACCTGAAGCTGATTTCTTCGGCAAAAGAGACGGAAGGACTGGCAGGGGAGGCAAATCCGGCAGACCGCACGTATCTGGTTCCGGCATTTACCGGGCTTGGCGCGCCGTACTGGGATGAGAAAGCAACGGCATCGATCAGCGGAATTACCCGCACCACAGGAAAAGCTGAGGTGGTAAAAGCGGCACTCGATTGCATTGCCTACCAGATCACGGATCTTGTCCGTGCGATGGAGCAGGATACCGGCATGCGGATTGAAGAGCTCCGCGTGGACGGCGGCCCGACACGAAACGGATATCTGATGCAGTTCCAGAGTGATATTACGAATAAACGCGTAAATATTCCGGACGCGGAGGAGCTTTCCGGCATCGGGGCGGCTTATATGGCCGGTATTTCAGCCGGGGTCTACGATCTGGAAAAACTCGCGGGAAATATGAAACGAAGTGTGTATGAACCGAAGATGGACGATGAAATCCGGGAGAAAAAATATGCCGGATGGAAAAAGGCTGTCGACGGGGTATTAAGTAAATAGGGGACGGACGGTGTAAAAGGCCTCCCGCCCCACAGAGCACAAATCCCCGGACAGGCACTGTTTCGGAAGGCAAGAGGCTCTAAGAAACTTGAATTTTGCTAAAAGCGTCGCAGAAAAAGGCAAACTCGCTGTCGCTCAAACAGTGCCTTTTTCTGTGACAACGCAAAATCCAACTTTCTAAGATCTTTAGCCTCCTGCAAATGTGTCTGCCCGGGGACTTGTGCTCTGTGCGGCGGGAGGGTTTTTGCGCCTGATGATGAGGAATCTCTTAGAGAGAACCATTAAGAACCATTGCCAAAGCAAATAAAACCCGTTAAAATAGAGAGCAGATTATAAGCACAGCCGCTGGTGCCAAAAGCCGCAAATGTTGGAAAGGATGGCTTCAAGATGAGAAAATCAAAACTCCCGACAGGTACTTGGGAAAAAATAGAATCTAAACTGTGATTGAAAAGAATACAAAAGCGAACGGAAGATAGGGCTGTATGAAAGATACAAACAACAGAAATGAGAGAGGAGACTGCGGAATATGAAGGTTCTGAACTTTGAGGACAGTGTTTATAAGGCAAATGCAATTCGAAAAATATTAGGTAACCGCTGTAGTGTGGCATCGGTTGAGCAGGTGTCTAATGTAGAAGATGGTCTGAAGATGTTGAAAGATGCAGAAAACGCAGGAGAGCCGTTCAATCTGATCATAACAGATATGCATTTTCCAATGAGGTCAGGAGCTATCAGCGATACAGAAGCGGGAGAAAAGTTAGTTCAGATTCTGCAGGAGCAGGGAAATCAAACCAAGATTATCGTATGTTCCTCAAGAAATATGAAACTTCCAGGTGTGTATGGATGCATCTGGTATTCGGAAATCAGTGACTGGGAAGAAGAACTTTGTGATCTTGTAAGAGAGATGGAAAAAAGTAAATGATTTACGCGGTGCATGATCCGTACGAACCCTGCTACACTGAAGTTGCAAAGGATTCCGGCTTTCGTTGTGAGTGTCTTTGATTTTATACAGAAACGGTGCTGGGTAATGTAAGAGGAAACATGCGGATATTTTGTTTAGAAAAGAGGACACTATGGCATCAAGCATGATTCACTTGGCAATTGTACAGGAGATGAGAAAAAAAGTCTCGTTTCGAGATATCAACGCCTGTTTCTTGGGGTGATTCTGCCGGATGGGGCGGTGGCGGGAAATAGCCATTTAAAGAAGAAAATCTGCGAAAATACCAGATACACATACGATCTCGAATTTTTCCGCGACAGATACGGGAAATACATGGAGAAGGATGATTTATATCTCGGCTATTATCTTCATCTGATCCAGGATATGCTATATCGGAGATTTATGTATGGGGAGCATGGCTGGAATTCGAGCGCTCCTGGAAATGTAGAAAAACTGCATCGGGACTACGAGATATTAAATGAATATGTTTCGAAAAAATATGGCCTTTCCCAGAAAATGCTCCAGGAGCTGGATCTTACAGAAGATCCATTGGCACAGCTTGCTGAATTTGATGTGAAAGGTCTTATAAAAGAAGTACGCAGGGAATTTACCCAGAGAAAAGAAGAGAAACTGTCCATCCTTACCAGACAAATGGCCAACGAGTACATCGTACGCGCGACGGAATTCTGCGTGGAAGAGCTAAAGGCACTGTCCAAAGGAAAATCAGGTCTGGACAGTACTGTGTGGAGCTGGGAAAAACCAGAAAACATATCACATGAAAAATTAAACCAGAAGTTAAATGCAAAAATCGAAAATATGTAATATAGTATATACAGAACAAAGCACGGACATTCACAAAAAGAACAGAGACGTAAAGGAGAATCGGAGAAATGAATTACTACATCAGCGATCTGCACTTACTGCATAAAAACTGCATCGGCTTCGACGAGCGTCCCTTCGCGGATCTGGAGGAGATGCATGAGACGATTCTTGCAAACTGGAATCGGAAAGTAACGAACAGCGACACTGTTTACATCCTCGGTGATGCCATCTTATATGGAAAGAAAGAGGATGCCATTGCACTGGTTGCAAGAATGAAGGGGAAAAAGGTTCTGGTAAGAGGAAACCATGATCACATCGACGATTACCGGTATCAGCAGCTATACGAAGAGATCTGCGATTACAAGGAAATTCAGGACGGAATCGACGGAAAACAGTATCATCTGGTTCTCTTTCATTATCCGATTTTCAGCTGGAAAAATATGGGACATGGAACCATCCTTTTATATGGCCATACACACGACAGCATGGAGGATACGTATTATCAGGAGTGCCTGAGAAAAATGGCGGAGGAGGAATGCAGCAGACACATTTATGAGTGCAGACCGCAGGCATACAATGTGGGATGTATGAAGCCATGGATGAATTATGAACCAAGGTCTCTGAAGGAAATCCTGAGCTTTAAAGAGACGGCAGAGACAGAAAAATAGCATCTCCACCGATGATATAAAGCAAGTCAGAGTGGAACAGCATTTGATACACATCAGTATCCACAAAAAATGTGGCTGAAAATAAGGCGGTAGTTTAACCGAATCAAGTAAGTCCCCTGTTTCCATTGTGAAAAGCAATAAGCAGTGGGTGGGGACTTGCTTGTATCAGGAGGAGTGCAAGCTCCTTCTGATAAACTGCGGAGCAGTTATTCGGTTATGAGCAAGTAGCGAAGCGGATTGCGAATATCCGCTTGACCGGGCAAAACCTGTGCAGAAAAATGTTTCATGTTTGTGGAACGTACAGCAAATTTTTCGTAGAGGATAAGGCACAGAATGCAGGTTCAAGTCCTGCCCGCCTTACGCGATTGAGATAATTCAAAAGAAAGGAGCGGCAGCGATGAGTTTTGCAGAACAGATGCGGGAGCAGACAACAAAAACTTATACGGAAAACGGAGCAGCAGCACGGAACACAAGCGGCGATGCGCGACTGGATCTGTTTGCATCGATTGGATCCCTGCGCAGTGCAGATCCGGAAAGAATCGAGCTTCTGTTTGCGGAAGCGTACCGGGCAGACCCGCTGTTCGCGTTAAAAATTCTGTTTTATGCGCGCGATATCCGGGAAGGCCTCGGCGAGAGACGTGTCTTTCGGATTCTGCTGCAGTACCTTACCAAATATCATCCGCAGGATGTCATTGCGAATCTCGATCTGATTGGCGTTTACGGCCGGTTCGATGACTGGTACTGTCTGGTTGGAACCAGAGTCGAAAATGAGATGTGGAAAGCCATGAAGCAGCAGCTGGAAGCAGATCTGAAAAATTTCCGGGAGGGAAAAAGCGTTTCCCTGCTTGCCAAATGGATCAAGACGGCAGATTCGAAAAGGGAAGAGACGAGAAAGCTCGGCATTCTGACGGCGCAGAAGCTCGGCTATCCGGTTTACAACTTCAAAAGAATCGTCCGTTCCCTGCGGAAATACATCGGTGTGCTGGAAGTAAAAATGTCAGAAGGAAAGTGGGAGGAGATCGTATACCCGGAGGTCTCCGGAAGAGCTATGATGATTTACCGGAACGCATTCCTGAGACATGACATGGAGCGTTTTGACCGGTATCTGATGAACGCACTGGAGGGAAAAGAAAAGATTCATGCGGAGACGCTGTATCCGTACGATCTTGTAGAAAAAATACTGTACTTCAATCCGTGGGACGAGGTAATGGAAGCACAGTGGCGCCAGCTGCCGGACTATGTGGCGAAGGAAACGAATGCGATTGTCGTTGCAGATGTTTCCGGTTCTATGTGGATAAGACCCATGGCTACAGCGATTGGCCTTGCTATTTACTTTGCAGAGCGGAACCGGGGTGCTTACCACAATCTTTTCATGGCATTCAGTGAGAAGTCGGAATTTGTTTCCCTGAAGGGGGAAACGCTGGAGCAGAAAGTCCAATGTGTTAAGAGTGTTGGCTGGGGAATGAATACGAATCTGCAGGCTGCATTTGAACACGTTCTGGAAACAGCACTGGATCACGATGTTCCACCGGAAGAAATGCCGAAAGCACTGATCGTTGTCTCGGATATGGAGATTGATGCCTGCGTGGACGAGAACTGGATGTTTTATGATCATATGAAAGAAAAGTACGAGTACAGCGGCTATCAGCTGCCGAACGTTGTTTTCTGGAATGTGAACAGTCGCCATGACCTTTTCCATATCGACAGCAAAAGAAAAGGGGTTCAGCTGTACAGCGGAGAGTCGGTTACGACATTCCGAAATCTCCTGGGTAACATCGACACCACACCGGCGGAAGCGATGGAACAGATCATCGAAAGCGAGCGGTACGCGTGTGTCAGAACAGGGGATGTGGAAGAAAAGATGTAAAGTTGTGATTGGAAAACAGGATGTAGGAGAATAAAAGAAAAACGGACGCTGTGTTTCAAAGATGAAGCAGTGTCCGTTTTTTACTATATGATATTTAAGATACCGGGAGTGCAAAGCACGTAGCAATCTGGTATCAAAGGGGTCAAAAGCCTTTTGACCCCAACATCTATTTAAGAAAAGTTGACCGTTGAAAAATTATCCAAAATACTCTCCTGCCAGTTCCTTAAACGCCGGCAGTGCCCGCGCAATCTGTGCAGTAGTAACGCAGTAAGCAATCCGCACGAATCCCGGTGCACCGAAGTCATCGCCGGGTACAAGAAGAAGTTCGTGTTTTTTCGCTTTCTCACAGAATGCATACGCGTCCGGTTCCGGAGTTTTCATGAAGAGATAGAAAGCGCCGTCCGGGTGAACGCAGGTGAAGCCGTAGGCGGTTAATGAATCATACAGCAGATCGCGGTTTTTCTTGTAGACCGAAAGATCCGAAACCTGTCCTGCGCATTTGGCGATGACGTGTTGGATCAGGCTTGGTGCGCAGACGAAGCCGAGGGCGCGTCCGGCACCGCAGACGGCTGCGTAGATGGTTCTTGCATCATCGACCTCATCCGGAACGAGAACGTAGCCGATACGCTCGCCCGGCAGGGAGAGGGATTTGCTGTAGGAGTAGCAGACCAGCGTGTTTTTGTAATATTTTGTCAGATACGGAACTTCCACGTCTCCGTAGACAAGCTCGCGGTACGGTTCATCAACGATCAGATAAATCGGATGGCCGTATTCGGCAGATTTTGCTTCCAGAAAAGCAGCGAGCTTCTGAATGCTTTCTTCTGTGTAGACAACGCCGGACGGATTGTTCGGGGAATTGACGAAAACACCTTTGGTGTGCGCTGTGACAGTGGCCGAGAGGCGGTCAAAGTCGATCTGGAACGTGGAAGAATCAGCCGGCGTTTCGATCATGGCTGCGCCTGCAGATTCGATGAAAACACGGTATTCCGGAAAGTACGGGGTAAATACGATATACTCGTCGCCCGGAACGGTTAAAGCGCCAAGGACGATGCGGAGCGAAGCGGCTGCACCGCAGGTCATATAGAAGTTGTCAGCGTGGAACGTGGTACCAAAGCGTTTGTTCAGGTCGGCTGCAACGGCGGCGCGGGTATCGGCATCGCCCTGCGCGGAGGTGTAGCCGAAGAGATAGTAATCGTCTTTGGAATCGAGCAGCTCCTTGATGGTCTCATGAACGGAGGCCGGAGCCGGCACGTTTGGGTTTCCGATACTGAAATCAAAGACGTTTTCTGTGCCGATCTCGGCAGCGCGTTTTTTACTGTATTCGAAAATCTCGCGGATTACCGATTTTTTTGTGCCGAGAGTTACCATTTTTTCTGAAATCATGTGTCAATCCTCCTGAAGTAAATTGTTTGCCGCTGTTTTAAATGAACTGTAAATATTATTCTTTTTTCTGCTTTTTCCTTATTTTAGCAGACAAAGACTGAATTGTAAATGCAGCATTTTCGGTCTCATGCTCCCGCAGGCTGAAAAGATGGCGGAAGCAGACCACGAGCGATACCAGCAGACTGCCGAGCCGCACGGACGGAAGAAATCGGGAAATTTGTGCGGCGACGGCAAACCCGGAGAACGAAACGATCGAGCGCAGATTGTGTGGCTGGATAATGAGAATCAACGAAAACGTCAGATAAAACGCCGCCAGAAGAAGCGCCGGCCGCAGATCCGGCAGGAGGCCGAGCAGCACGCCGAACGAGACAGAGATCGCCTTTCCGCCTTTCGCAGGCTGCAGAAACGGCCATGCGTGTCCGGCCACCGGGGCGAGCAGAATCAGGCGAAAATCCAGGAACCCATCGAAACAGCGGAACTGTGCGCCGCCAGAAATACCGGCAGAAATCCCTTCCCGATATCGCACAGGACGCAGAGCAGTCCAATCCGCGGTCCGGCCACTGAAAAGGCGTTGAAGGCACCGGGATTCTGATCTTCATTCACAGTTCGGACATCCACGTGGCAGAAGTATTTTGGAATCAGGTACGAATACAGTACGCTGCCCGAGAGGTACCCGAAGAAACTATAAAACAAATAAGCAGTAAGCATCATAAGCAGTTACTCCGAAACTAATTTTTCCAAAAGGTGTGTAATTGACGTTCCCGCCTGCGGATGGCTGTTTTTTCGCTGGGCATCGCGCATCGCAATCTGACGTGCATCATCGCAGGCAAGCGAAATACCGGCCTCTGCCAGCTCTTTCTGATGTGCGCCGGTCACGGACATTCCGCGTGAGACAAAAAAAGCACGGTTTTTTGTTTCGCAACCCGGAATCGGATCAGTGTGGACGAGCGGAACGCGCCGCACAGCGGCCTCGGTACTGCTTAAGCCACCGGGCTTTGTAAACAGCACATCGGCAGCGGCCATATATTCCGCAACGTGGCGTGTAAAACCGATGATATGTACATTTGGGTTCTTATGGAACTGCAGCCGGAGCGAACGCATCCGTTTTTTATTATTTCCGCAGATGATCACAGCCTGTTCGCCGTTTTCCAGCCGGGAAACAAGTTCATGTGCGAGCAGATGCACTTTGCCGAATCCCATACTGCCGCTCATGACGAGAAACAGCGGAGCATTCTCGGGAAGACCGAGATGGCGGCGCACATCCTCTTTGGATGCAGGCGCGCAAATGCGGGCCGCACCGGAATACCGAGAGGAAGCAGTTTTTCTTCCGGGATACCGCAGGATGCAAACTCCGGGATCAGATCCTTGTGCGGAACCACATAGTAATCGCAGTTCGTCTCTTCCCAGAACGGAATGCACGCGTAATCGGTGGCAACGGCAACGCAGGGAATCGTCAGCCGCCCTTTCTGTTTCATCCAGGTCAGTGTTTCCGCCGGATAAAGATGTGTGGTGACAACGGCATTAAAATGGTTTTGATCAATATAATCTGCAAGCACATTTCCAAGCCGCGCATTTGCATAGTAAACGGGGGATTTCCAGGGAAATTTCCGTACCAGCTCACCAAGCTGATAGAGTGCGCCGAAGCCGGCCGGAAAAACGGAGACGAGCTTCACATAAGCTCCGCCGACCAGTGCGGAGGTATGCTTTCGCCCGAGGCTCATCAGATCCAGAACCTCGGCTTCGTGGTGATAAAAATTCAGACTTTCTTTTAATGCAGAGGCCGCAGCATTGTGGCCACCGCCGGTATTGCAGGATAAAATCAGTACCTTCATAAGAAAAACTCCATTCTTTTGTTGTATCTCCGAAAGAAACAGGATCACGAGATTTTTCAGACACGCTCTAGTATAGAACTCTGTTATATTTCGGGCAATCCACAAAAGGAGAAAAGTGTCTGATATAACAGGAAGGCGACAGGCAGCAGAAATATCGGGGAGACGCAGACGGAGCATTCACCTGCGGATCAAGATTTTGAGAGAAAGGAAAACGACTGGTGCCTGAAAAAAATTGGTAAAATAGAATAAAACTGAAAGAAAAAGAAACAAAAAACAGGATAAAATGCTGAAAAATCAATTGACATCCCATCCAAAACTTCGTATCATAGAGACAGAATGGGGCGCGTTCGGAAAGCGATCTGCGAACCAGAAAATACAGGAGGTAAGCTTAAAATGGGTAAATGGCAGAGAAGTCTTTACCAGCCGGTTCTGCCGCTGGGAAAAGACGGAAAAAGGGTAACAGGAAGCGCGGAACATATCGCACTTTCCAGAAAAGCAGCAGGCGAGGGTATGGTTCTGGTGAAAAACGAGAACGAGACATTGCCGCTCGCAAAAGGCACAAAAGTAGCTTTATTTGGAAAAGGAACGATTGATTACGTAAAAGGCGGCGGCGGAAGCGGTGACGTTACCGTTGCGTATATCCGCAACTTCTACGAAGCATGAAGATCAAAGAGGCCGAGGGGGAGGTTTCTCTGTTCCATGAACTTCCGGAATTCTATGAGAAAAA
>ENA-OQCE01000084-OQCE01000084.1-human-gut-metagenome-genome-assembly--contig:-NODE-84-length-41484-cov-4.013323_pt1 | contig 41484 bp, 39 predicted proteins | sample MGYA00242495_ERZ504572 | MGnify/ENA primary metagenome ERZ504572 (study PRJEB26092, sample SAMD00036228) | human gut metagenome | host: Homo sapiens | study: EMG produced TPA metagenomics assembly of... | reverse complement strand
ATCTGCTTTTCGTATCTGGCGGTTCAAGGCATCAGGCCTGCTTCTTCTTCTTTTTAGGTCGGCCTGCAACTGTTTCTGTTTCCGGTTTAACTGCTGCACCTCTTCTTTCTGACTCGATTCCTCGGTCTGGAGCTTACGGCTTTCATCCTCCCGCGCACCCAATAAAGTGTTTTTCTCGGCACGCGTCTTTTCCAGTTCTTTCTGCTTGCCAGCAATTTCCTTCTGCTTACCGATAATTTCGGATGCCTGCTTCTTCTGCCAGTCGGCATACTCGCGAAGGTAACGCATACGGCGAAAAGACTGGGCGAAATTGTCGGCGGAAAGGATGAACAGCAACTTATCCTGTGAACTGCGGCGCTTGTACATGCTTTGAACCGATTTACCGTAATTCTGCCGTTTATTTTCCAACTCTCTTTCCAGTTGGGAGATGTTCCGGCGGGAAGCGGCTATCTGCTTGTCTATTTCCCCGATCTCCTGATTCAGGAGGCTGATGACCTGTTTGCGGGAAAGGATCTGTTTGGAGAGCAGGTTCAACCGGTTCAGCGAGTTACGCGCCGTCTGTCGCGTCTCGTCCAACAGCTGGCTGGTCATCTCGATCTCGGCAAGTGCAGCTTTACGCTGCTTTTCGAGTTCGCGTACTCTTGCCGAGTTCTGTGCGGAAACAGAACCGACCGACAGCATGAATATGACGAACCAGAAGTATCTCATCTTACATTTTATTAATACTCAACGATTTGATGATCTGAGACAACGTGATACGTTTATATTTGGCAGGAATGGAAAAATCCATTTTCACCGGGACATCCGTCTGCATGCGGGAGAAATGCAACGTGACTCCTCCTTGCGAAGTACCATCTTTCATCACCTGCACATCCATTCTCATCGGGAAAGGCTGTCCGTCTGCCAAGCGAAAATCAGCATAATCCCATTGCAAGGCATAACGGTCCGAAGGTTCGGAAATACAGGTTGAGAGAATCTTCTCCTCCCCGTCCGCCATAAAGGTGTACAGCAACCCCATCACGTCTTTTACCTGTATTTCGGCTGCGGGCCCGTCCTGCTTCAGCTTAAAGCGGTTGTACAGCTTCGGGCTGATCCCCTGCTGTCCGGGAAGGAACAGACGGTTGGTGAAAAGTGCCTGCAGATTATAAAAATTGAACTCGATCGGTGTCTGCCCTTTCAGGTTGGCATAATTGTCAGCCACATAGCGCTTGTTCATACGGTCGATTACCTTTACGCTGTCCACACTGATCTCGGCGCGGAAAACCTCGATACCTAAAAAGGGTTGCACGGACAACTGGAAAGCACTGTCTTTTACCATCTTCAGATCCACACGCGAACTCATATTGTTGCCCGGCAAGTTCAAGTCCACGTTCAGGCGTGCAGTCAGGGTTTCATACTTGAACGCCTGCTCCTGCATAAGCGTAAAGAACTCGTTATGCGCTTTCGCCCCGCCCGCTTCGACCGTACCGACTTTCTTGGTCGATTTACAACCTGTGAACGACAGGGCGATAAAAAAGACCAGCGCAAAGGCAAGGCTTATCTTATTCATTCTTGACCTCCTCTTCTATATAGGTTCCCTCTGCGATCTTGCGATCCAGCACATCGCTTTCTTTTCCCATCTCCTTCGCTTTCTTCCATTGTTCAAGCGCCTTTTCCTTATCGCCGCTCATGAAGAGGATATCGCCGTAATGGTCTACCAGCTCGGAGCTTTTGGTCGTATCGTTGGCAAGCGCGCTCTCTATGTATATCTTGGCAAGCGTATAGTTTCCCTGTACAAAGAATATCCAGGCATACGTATCGAGATATGTCGAATTGTTCGGTTCCAGTTTGACTGCCAATGCACTCATCCGTTCCGCCTTTTTCAGATCTTTCTTTTCCAGCGAGAGGAAATAGGCGTAATTATTGAGGACGACCACGTTCTTGTCGTTGTACTTCAACGCTTCATCATACGCTTTATAGGCTTCCGGCATATTCTTGATCTGATAGTAGATATCGCCTATCTGTCCGTAAAAATCAGACTTCAACCCGACGTTCGTCTCCGGGATAATCTCCAGGCCGGCTTTGTATGTATCCAGTGCATCCTGATACTTTTCCTGCTGGAAATAAGCGATCCCAAGATAAAAGTAATACTCCGGTGCATCGGGGAAAAGCTCCTGGCAACGGGTACAGATACGGATCACTTCGGGAATGTCTTCCGACTTCAACGCCAGATTCAAGAGTTGTTGCCAGGCAGCAGCATTCGAAGGTTCCATCTCGGTAATCAGCTGAAACTGGAAACGGGCCTCATCAGTCTTCCCCTGCGCAACCAGCAGACTGCCGTACATCTGTTTCAGATCGGTATCTTCCGGATGCTGTTCCAGTAATGTCTGGAAAAGGGCATTCGCACTCTCGGTCCCCTTCTTCGTCTGCTGCAGTTTGAGAATATAACGGGACAGGATACCGACTTTCGTCTCGACATCCAATTTCTCGTTCACTAATGCATTGCGTATCTGCGTCTCGGCGGCGTCTTTATTACCGACGACTTCATAATAGTTCGCCATAGAGACAATGTAATAGGGACTTTCCGGATCGATTTCGTGTGCTTTCTGATAATATTTCAACGCTTTGACCGTATCATTCTTTTCCAAGTGGAGATCCCCCAAAATGATCTGATAGCGGGATTCCATCGGGAATTTGGCGGCAAGCTTTTCCACCTCTTTGAACGCGTTATCGTTCTGCTCCAACGCATTATACAATTTATATTTCTGCATGGAAAGCGCCTCGCTCATGCCTATGGACGATTCGAGGGCGTCATAAGCATCGATCGCCTTCCCGATTTCACCTTCCTGCGTAAGCGCATCTGCCAGGTAATAGTTCAACTCCGGTTTTCCGGGATAATCTTTTACAAGCTTCTCATACTCGTCCGACGCCTCGCCGAACATACCGAGGTTGCGGCTCATTGTCGCCAACGCCAGCCGGTAGGTAAAATTATCGGAACTGTAAGCCACCGCACGCCGCAACATCTCCAGCGACTTTTCCGGACGGTTCAGTTGGGCATAAAACGAAGAAAGTTCGTATAAGACGGCCGAGGCGGTCGAATCGATCGCCAGACAATGGTTAAAGGCATCATAAGCGGCATCGAATTTTCCGGCTGCCTTCAGGTTCAGCCCTTCGTAGAAGAAGTAATCGAATTTCCGCTGATCCCCGGCACTCACTTGATTCGGCTTCGACGATATTTCCACCTTCGCCTCCTGATCCTGCGCCCTCAACGATTGCGAACTCCCGATCAGGAATAATAGAAAAGATATCGAGATCAGAGACTTTAGCATCCCTCCCATATTTTTTAATTCTTAATTCTTAATTTTTAATTATCTCCCCGTGTGACCGAAGCCGCCGGCTCCCCCGTTCGGTGTCGTCCAGCACTTCCACCGGCTGCCAGACGACCTGGCTGTGAGCGTGATCACCATCTGACAAATACGCTCCCCGTCATTGATGGTAAACGATTCGGAAGAGAGGTTTATCAGGATTATGCCGATCTCGCCGCGATAGTCCGCATCGATAGTACCGGCGTGTTCAGCAATGTGATGCCATGCTTCAATGCCAGGCCGCTACGGGGGCGCATCTGTGCCTCATAGCCTTCCGGCAACGCGATATATAATCCGGTCGGTATCAGTTTCCGTTCAAGGGGTTTCAACACTACCGGTTCCGTCAGATTTGCACGAATGTCCATTCCTGCCGACAGCGGAGTCGCGTATCCCGGCAGCGGATGGTGTGACTTATTTATGATCTTTACTTCCATAAACTCTTTTATTTCCGGGCAAATTTACATAAATATCCCTGATTACCATCTCCCGGAAGTTCCATTATTCTTTAAATTATACTAAGTACACCTATATGCATCCACACCGGAGTGTTTTGGCTCCCTTATGATGCTTTTTCTTCAAAACAAGCAAGAAAAGTACGGAAAACAAGCAGAAATGATCACAGACACCCCCATCTTGCACCTTTCAACATCCGGGTGTATGGGGCGGTTACACCCGGATGTTTCTGCTCCGGACACCCGGATGTATGGAAACAAAACATACCAACTAATTGATTAATCTATGCTTATATTGCAAAACAAAGACTATGACTTTCAGAAAACCGGTGATACATAAGTGATAGACAAATATGGCATCTATCACTCCTACGCACCATGATTATCAAAACCCGCATGGTAAAGTGTGATAGAGTGACAGAGGATTCCGCAAAAACAAGTTCTGCAACCAAGCCCTGTCCCTCTTATTCTCCTACCTTTATTTCCACGATTGCATCCGGCAGGCCTTCCGCCGTAGCTTTCAACCGGATGGTTCCTGCCTTGCCCGTGTTTTGTACGACCGCCATTGCTTTTCCGTAGAAAGCGTGGCGTTCCGGTTTCTTAAGGCTGACGGGATCATTCTGATCTCCGTTATCTGTCCCGGCGATAAAGCCGTCCCCCTCAACCGTAAAACGAAGCAGGTTGTCGGCATACGGCACCAAGTTTCCGTCTTTGTCCTGTATTTCCACGGTCACGAATGAAAGATCCGTGCCATCGGCGTGCAAGGCGGAACGATCGGGGATCAGCATGATCCGGGCAGGTTCGCCGGCCGTACGGATTTCACGTGTAAGCACTTCCTTACCGTCCTTACGGGAAACGGCTTTCAACGTACCCGGCGTAAAAGGAACCCGCCAGCAGACATGGAAAGCATCGTCCGGCTTGCTCTTGACACCCAGCTCTCGCCGTTCAGGAAAAGCTCCACTTCGTCCGCCTGGTTATAGTAGCCCAGACATCGACAGTCTCTCCCTTTTTCCAGTTCCAGTGCGGGAAAAGGTGAAGAACCGGCGTGTCGGTCCATTCGCTCTGATACATATAATAGACATCTTTCGGAATACCTGCCAAGTCGACAATACCGAAGAAACTGCTACGGCTCGGCCACCAGTAAGGTGTCGGTTCACCCAGATAGTCAAAGCCCGTCCAGATAAACATACCTGAAACATAAGGCAACCGTTTGACTTCCCGCCAAGTCACCTCGTGGGTCGAGCCCCAAGGCACATGGCAGTTGTCATAAGCCGAGCAAAGGTGTTCGGGACGATCGAACCGTTCCCGCCAGGTGTTCGGCCAGACATACATCGAATCGGACGGCATCTGGTAGTAGCCGCGTGTCATCAGGGCGGAAGTAGACTCGCTTACAATTAACGTCTTGCCCGGAAAATTCTGCGGAAACGGCTCGTAATTCTTTTCGTGATAGTTGAATCCCAATACATCCAATGCATTCGAACGGAAGATCAGGTTACCCGGTGTCGCCTCGTTGTTGGCTGCAGTGACAGGGCGCGTCTTATCCAGGCGCTTGACGATCGCTGCCAACGAATGGGCGATCAATCCCTGTAGCTCATGGCGGTATCGGACAAGATCTCGTCATCCACCGGATGGCCTGCATTGAGGATCAAGTTGGCGGCTTCGAGACTAAGCGTGTCGGCATCGGCATGTTGCCATTGCTCCAGTACTTCGTTTCCGATGCTCCACATAAAGACGGACGGATGGTTACGGTCGCGCAGGACCTGGTCTGTCAAGTCTTTTTCATGCCATTCGTCAAAATATCGGGCATAGTCGTACGGTGATTTCCGTTTCCGCCACATATCGAAAGCCTCGTCCTGCACCAGCAATCCGATCCGGTCACAGATGTCGAGCAATTCGGGTGCCGGCGGGTTATGGCTGGTGCGGACGGCATTGGCACCCATGTCTTTCATTATTTGCAGCTGACGTTCGAGCGCCCTCGGATTGACCGCGCTTCCGAGGCATCCCAAGTCATGATGCAGGCAGACGCCCAATATTTTGGTCGGTTCTCCGTTCAAGGAGAATCCCGTATGCTCGTCCCAATCGAATTTGCGTATGCCGAATGTAGTTCGATAGCGATCCGTCAGTTTATTGCCGACTCTCACCTCGGTTATGGCGGTGTACAGATAAGGATTCCGGACGCTCCATAGTTCCGGATAGAACATTTCTATCGTGTGTGTAACGGTTTTCTTTCCTCCTGCGGCTATCTCGGCCGGGGAGGATATCCGGTAGAGGGTCTTTCCTTCCTTGTCTTGTATCAGGGTAGAAACTTCCACGGTCACATCGGATGCCTCGTTTTTCAAAGTCGTTTCAATCTCGACCGTACTCTTGTCCGCATTCATGACCGGAGTAGTGATGTTTGTCCCCCAATTGTCCACATGGACTTGTCCGGTTTTCACCAACCATACATTCCGGTAAATGCCGGACCCTGAATACCAACGGGAATTAGGCTGGTCGCTGTTATCGGCCTGGACAACCAAGACATTCTCCTCCTTTCCATAATTCAGATACGGTGTCAGATCATAACGGAACGAAACATATCCGTTGGGACGAAAACCTAGCAAATGTCCGTTCAGCCAGACTCTACTGTTCCGGTAAACGCCGTCGAAATCAATATAGATCACTTTTCCCTTGTCGCTTTCAGGCAGTTTGAAGTGTTTCCGATACCACCCCATTCCACCGGGCAGCGCACCGCCTCCGGGAGTTGCCGGGTTATCGAGAGAAAAATCCGCCTCGATGCTCCAGTCGTGTGGCAGGTTCAGGACTCGCCAATCGCCGTCATCCGTACCGGGAGCGGACGCATTGACTTGTTTTTCAGTCAGGGCAAAGCGCCATTCTTTGTTGAAGGATATTCTTTCACGCCCTTTTTCCCGTGTGGCACATGCAGTAAGGAACAGACAGACCAAGCAAATACGGATAGTCTCATACGTGTACAGTTAACTCGTTTATATTATACAAAGGTAATACAAAAGAGACTAAAAAATGAGGGAAGAACATACAAAATAAAGGGGTATATCGTTATAATATCATACATTTGTAGGGATGAACCCGGTTTGTTCATCTTCAAAAAAGAAAGATAAAACTATGGCAGCAAAGAAAGACAGAGTGCTTTGGGCAGACGATGAGATAGATTTGTTAAAGCCCCACATCCTTTTCCTGCAGGACAAGGGATATGAAGTGATTCCGGTAATCAGCGGGCAGGACGCCATCGAATGCTGTAAGGAAGAATCGTTCGACATTATTTTTCTGGACGAGAATATGCCGGGGCTTACCGGATTGGAAACATTGGCGCAGATCAAGCGATCAATCCCGATGTCCCTGTCGTCATGGTGACCAAGAGCGAGGAAGAAAGCATCATGAACCAGGCTATCGGTAACAAGATCGCCGATTACCTGATCAAACCGGTCAATCCGAACCAGCTGCTCTTGTCTATCAAGAAGAATGTCCACAAGAACGTAATCATATCCGAAACAACGACTGTCGGCTATCAGCAGGAGTTCGGGCGTATCGGCATGCAGATCAACGACTCACTGACAACCGATGACTGGATGGAGGTATACAAGAAGCTCGTCTATTGGGAAATCGAATTGGAAAACAGCCAAGTTCCGATGACCGACATGCTGCGCATGCAGAAACAGGAAGCAAACAACGCATTCGGTAAATTTGTCAAAAAGAATTACGTGGACTGGATTCAGCATCCTGAAATCCGTCCGCTGATGAGCCCGGATTTGTTTAAAAAGAAAGTATTCCCGATGCTCGACAACGGGGATAAGGTATTCTTCATCCTGATCGATAATTTCCGTCTCGACCAGTGGCGCGAAGTAAAAGATCTGCTTGCCGAATACTATACGTTCGACGAAAGCCTGTACTACAGCATCCTTCCGACCGCCACACAGTATGCCCGCAACTCGATCTTCTCCGGCTGATGCCCTTGCAGATCGAAAAGATGTTTCCGGAACTTTGGGTGGACGAGGACAGCGAGGAAGGGAAAAACCTGAATGAAGCACCGCTTATCCAAACGCAGATCGAGCGGTTCCGTAAGAAATATACGTTCTCCTACCATAAGGTACATGATTCGCAGTATAACGACAAATTGCTGAATATCGTCCCTTCCCTCCTTCATAACCAACTGAATGTGGTGGTACTGAACTTTGTCGATATGCTGTCCCACGCCCGTACCGAAAACAAGATGATCCGCGAACTGGCCCAGAGCGAAGCGGCCTATCGCAGCCTGACACGCTCCTGGTTCCAGCATTCGGGCACGCTGGAACTTTTCAAGCGTATCGCCGGAAAAGGTATAAAGTGATCGTTACGACCGACCACGGTACTATCCGCGTCGATAATCCGGAGAAAGTGATAGGTGATAAGAATACAAATACCAACCTGCGCTATAAGGTGGGCAAGAACTTGAATTATAATCCGAAGGACGTGTTTGACATCCGCTTTCCCGACAAAGCGGGGTTACCTTCCCCAAACCTGAGCAGCAAATACATCTTTGCGATGAACAACGATTTTTTCGCTTATCCGAACAACTATAACTATTACGTTTCTTATTATAAGAATACATTCCAGCACGGTGGTATTTCGATGGAGGAAATGCTGATTCCTTTCATCACGATGACGGTAAAATGATTGACAACTGCAAAATAATTGGCAATTGGCAATTGTTAATTGCCAATTGTTTTAACTTTGCAACCATAAACACCAATTGCCGATTGCCAATTCTCTTTCTCTCTGAATTGTCAATTGTCAATTGCCAATTATCAAGCTATGCGTACAATTAAAATCGAAAGTTTAGATACGATCCGCCAAGCAGCCAAAGAGTTTATTGCCGGGATGGACGACCGTACCGTATTCGCATTCCGAGGGAATATGGGAGCAGGGAAAACGACTTTCATCAAGCTATCTGTGAAGAGTTAGGCGTGGAGGATGTCATCAACAGCCCAACGTTCGCCATTATCAACGAATATCGCAGTAGCGAAACCGGTGAGCTGATCTATCATTTTGACTTCTACCGCATCAACAAACCTAGCGAAGCGGAAGATATAGGCACGGAAGATTATTTCTATAGCGGTGCCTCTGCTTTATCGAATGGCCGGAAAAGATCGAAGATTTATTGCCGGGTGACGTCGTGGAAGTTGCCATCACAGAGAACCCTGACGGTTCCCGCACCGTAGAAGTGAAATAAGATGGAACCTACCGAATATTTTATCCTGATACTCTTTATCGCATTAGGGATATTCTCGGTTATCGCTGCGATCCTGAATCTCGACTGGTATTTCCAGACCAGCGGAGCCATGACATTCGTCAGGTGGCTAGGACGCAAAGCGCCCGTATTTTCTATGCTCTTTTGGGATTAGGATTGATTGCTTGTGGAGTGGCAGGACTTATCTTCTGGAATTGATAACGGGCAATTGACCAGTGACAATTCGAAATGTAACGAACCGGCCAAAGGTCGAACAAAATTGTCAATGGTCAATTGTTCAGACCAGTGCAAAGTCCAGCTGTTTCCTTTCCAGGTTAGCTTGTGCTACTTTTACAGTGATGGCATCTCCTAACCGGTAAATGCGCTTTGTTCTACGACCGAGCAGGCAATAGTTCTTGTCGTCAAACTCGTAATAGTCGTCATCGAGGTCACGGATCGGGACAAGCCCTTCACATTTGTTCTCATTCAGCTCCACATACAATCCCCATTCGGTGACACCGGATACGACACCATCGAACACCTGTCCCAATTTATCTTTCATAAACTCGACCTGCTTGTACTTGATGGACGAACGTTCGGCATTTGAAGCCACCATTTCCATCTCGGAGCAATGTTTACAATACTCTTCATATTTGTTCTTTATCACACTACGGCCACCTGCCAGATAGCGTTCCAGCAAACGGTGCACCATCATATCAGGATAACGGCGGATAGGAGAAGTGAAGTGTGTATAATAATCCATTGCCAACCCGTAGTGACCGATATTATCCGTCGTATAGTGGGCTTTCTGCATGGAACGGATAGCCAAAGTCTCCACCAGATTTTCTTCCGGTTTACCCTGTACACTATCCAACAATTTATTGATCCCTTTGGATATATCCGTTTTCGTCCCTTCCGTACGCATTTTGTAACCGAAACGGCTAATGAATGCGGAAAAATCTCTTAGTTTCTCAGGGTCCGGCTGTTCATGGATACGATAGACAAACGTTTTCTTTGTCTTATTCTTACTCTTTCCAATAAACTCGGCTACCGTACGGTTTGCCAATAACATGAATTCTTCGATCAGTTTATTGGCTTCCTTCGATTCTTTAATGTAAGTTCCCAACGGCCTACCGTTCTCATCTATATCGAATTTGACTTCGTAACGGTCGAAAGCAATTGCTCCGTCCTTGAAGCGGCGGTCGCGCAATTTTTGTGCCAGGCCGTTAAGTGCCAGGATTTCTTCTTTATATTCACCCTCCCCGGTTTCGATGACAGCCTGAGCCTCTTCATAAGTGAAGCGGCGGTCGCTCTTGATAATGGTACGGGTGATATGAGACTGTTGGATTTCGGCATTCTTATTCAGCTCGAAAATCACGGAAAAACAAAGTTTCTCTTCATTCGGGCGGAGCGAACAGATCTGGTTGCACAAGCGTTCCGGCAACATCGGAATGGTACGGTCCACAAGATAAACAGATGTCGCACGGCTGAAAGCTTCCCGGTCTATCAGGCTTTCCGGTTTAACGTAGTAGTCACGTCGCGATATGAACGCCAACTTCCCAATTGCCATTATCCAGCTTACGGGCGGAAAGGGCGTCATCGAAATCCTTAGCGTCTTTCGGGTCGATCGTGAAAGTCGTGACGCCACGGAAATCCTCACGCTTGGCAATTTCCTCTTCCGGGATTGCATCCGATATCTTTTCTGCGGCCTTCTCAACGTTAGCCGGATATTTATATGGCAGATCGAACTCAGCCAAGATAGCATTCATCTCCGCATTGTTGTCACCGGCAGTCCCCAGGATATCGACCACCTCACCCAACGTTCTTAGCCTCTTCCGGCCATTCGGTGATACGGACGATCGCTTTGTCGCCGGTCTTGCCGCCTTTCAGTTTGTCTTTCGGAATAAAGATGTCGTTTGCAAGCGTCTTGTCTTCCGTAATAAGGAAAGCAAAACCTTTGGTCACCTGTAGTTTACCAGTGATCGAGCGTCGCTGGCTTTCCAGTATCTCGATAACCTCGCCTTCCGGGTCAGCCCCTTTTCTCTTGGCATGAAGTTGTATTTTCACCTTATCACCGTTAAGCGCATGTGCGGAATTTCGCTCTGCCACAAAAATCGGTGTCCCGCCATCTTCGGGGATAAAAGAGTTCTTACCATTCTGACGACGCATAAAGGTTCCAACAGCAGTCGTTCCCCAATCATTGTAACGGTAGCGTCCCCTGTCTATTTCAGAAATGAAGTTGTCGGAAGAAAGATCATACAGGATATCCACTACCTGCAACTTCTGCACTTGATTGGTAACTCCTATCATACTGCTGATTTGCCGATAGTTAAAAGGTTCTTTGGGAGAAGACTTGAAAACGTTGATGATAGCATTGATCATAGCCTCTTTCTTCATCCGTTTGTTTTCGCCTTTGGAGCTGCTTTTCTTCTTCCCCAATTTATTACTTTTCTTTTCAGATTTATTCTTAGTCATATTTTCTTTTCCTATGTTTTACAAAGTAAACAATAAATTTTAAGAAGCTGTTTACATTTGTGATAAATAATATTCGGGAGATTTTATTCTCCGAAACAGTTGGCCCTTACTCCTTTAACCCCCGGTTTACAGCAAAACACACTGCCGCTTAAGGGGTATTCCCGGAGCTGCTCTTCGGACAAGCCAGCACGGGCTGTCGTGATGTAAAGCGTATCCATTTTCTTACCACCGAAAGCGCAGGAAGCGACATTCGCGCCGGGACCTCTACTTTTGCCAGCAATTCTCCCGTGTAGGGATTGTAGCAATAAACGCCATAACCACCCCATTGGGCTACCCAAAGATGGTCGTCGCTATCGATCGCCATACCATCGGGCACTCCCGTTCCACCAGGCAAGGTAACGGCTATACCGTCGAACAGGATATCCCCGTTGTCGGCATCGTAGCGATAACGGGCTATTTTGCCGGTAGGTGTATCGTTGTAATACATGAATTTCTTGTTGGACGACCAGACGATCCCGTTTGAGATCGTGACCTTTTTCAATTTCGTAGTGACGGTTCCGGCAGGCGAAACAGTGTACAAAGTTCCGGCACCTTTAGGCGCACCGAACCCCATCGTTCCGACCCATAAATGTCCGGCCGGATCGCATTTACCGTCATTGCAGCGCACTTTACCGTTTTCGTCAGGTATCGGAGCAACGGAAGTGGTATGTCCGTCATGCAGGTTTACCCGTACAATTTCGTTTTGCAAGGCAATGATGACCGTGCTGTCTGTTTCGGGAACCACCGTCGATACCATACGGTCGAATTTCCAGGAACTGCATTCTTTTGTATCGGGATGATATTCGTATAATGTTTGCCCTTCAATATCCACCCAGAATAAGGTGTGACGTTCGGGGTGCCAGATAGAACCTTCTCCGGTAGTCGCTTCAGCCTGATAAGCTAACTCTGCTGGAATCATTTCGACCTTTGGTGAACAGGATGTCGTCATAATTAAAATTGATAATAAAATAAATGCATTAATAAGAAAATGTTTCATGGTATAAAAAGACTGTTCTTGCCAGTTATGGATAAGTTTTATGCAAACATACTAAATAAATCCGATATTTCTTTTAAATTAGGCCCCGAATTTATATAATCGGCTCTGATTGCCATTAATGAACAGATTTTAAATAAATAGTAAAATGAAAGAGTTGAATGAAAAAACTGCCGGTAAAATGCGGTATCCGGAACGGGTCATCCAGTTCGGAGAAGGCAATTTCCTCCGGGCATTCGTGGATTGGATTATCCAGAAAATGAACGAGAATGTAAATTTTAACAGCAGTGTCGTGGTGGTCCAGCCCATCGACCGGGGAATGGTCGACATGTTGAACGCACAGGATTGCTTGTATCATGTCAATCTTCAAGGGTTGGACAAAGGTGAAAAAGTCAACAGCCTTACCCGGATCGATGTGATAAGCCGCGCATTGAATCCTTATGCGGACTTTTCCGCTTTTATGAAACTGGCAGAACAGCCGGAGATACGTTTCGTCATTTCAAATACGACGGAAGCAGGAATAACATTCGATCCGGCTTGCAAGTTGGAGGACGCGCCTGCCTCTTCCTATCCGGGCAAGCTGACGCAATTGCTTTATCACCGCTACAAGACATTTAACGGAGAAAAAGACAAAGGTTTGATTATCTTTCCGTGCGAGTTGATCTTCCTGAACGGGCATAAACTGAAAGAAACCATATACCAGTACATCGATTTATGGCAATTAGGAGAAGATTTCAAAACCTGGTTTACGGAATGCTGCGGTGTATATGCGACACTGGTCGACCGTATTGTCCCAGGATTTCCACGTAAAGAGATCGATTCAATTAAAGAGGAACTGCAATATAACGACAATCTAGTCGTACAGGCGGAAATATTCCATTTATGGGTAATCGAAGCGCCCGAATCGGTCGCCAAAGAGTTCCCGGCAGACAAAGCAGGCTTGAATGTGCTGTTTGTTCCGAGCGAGGAACCTTACCACCAGCGGAAGGTAACCCTTTTGAACGGCCCTCATACAGTTTTAGCACCTGTCTCTTGGCTTTCCGGAGTGAATATCGTGCGGGATGCCTGCCAGCACGAGGTGCTGGAGAAATATATCCACAAGGTAATGTTCGAGGAATTATTGGAAACGCTGAATCTGCCGAAAGAAGAACTGGTGAAGTTCGGCAATGACGTCATGGAACGTTTTAACAACCCGTTCGTCGACCATTCGGTCGTCTCCATCATGTTGAACTCATTTCCTAAATATGAAACACGCGACCTGCCAGGCTTGAAAGTCTATCTGGAACGGAAAGGCGAGTTGCCCAAAGGACTGGTGTTAGGTCTGGCTGCCATTATTACCTATTATAAGGGATACGTCCGTACCGATGGAACAAAATCCGAACCGAATGATTCCGCCGAAATTCTTCAACTGTTGCAGAATCTTTGGGCTACCGGCTCGACCAGGCAGGTCGCCGAAGGCGTATTAGCGGCAACTTCCATTTGGGGAGAAGACCTGAACCGCATTCCGGGATTGACCAATATGGTAAAAGGTTTCCTGGATGCCATTGAAGAAAAAGGAATGCTTAATGTCGTTAAAGAAATTTGCTGATGCGGACTTATATACAAATAAATCCGGCAGACAACGTCGTGGTCGCCGTAAAGGATTTACAGACCGGCGTATCTTTGGATATCAACGGCAGAACAATCGTTGTCCTGCAGGATATCCCTGCAGGGCACAAAGTAGCCTTACAGGATTTTAAAGAAGGAGACCATGTCATCAAATATGGTGCTCCCATCGGACATGCACGTGAAGTGATAACTACCGGAAGCTGGGTGAATGAAAAAAATATCAAGACCAACCTGGAAGGGTTACGGGAATATGAATTCAATCCGCAACCTATTCCGGAACAGCCATCCGGAAAGTCACTTTCTTTTAAAGGATATCGCCGCAAAAATGGAGAAGTGGGAATCCGGAACGAGATATGGGTGATTCCGACTGTCGGTTGCGTCAACGGCATCACGCACCGGTTGGCTGATCGGTTACGACAGGAGACACAAGGCACCGGAGTCGATGCGATCGTCGCATTCCCTCATAATTACGGCTGTTCTCAACTGGGAGACGACCATGAGAATACCCGGAAGATTTTACGGGACATGGTTCTGCATCCGAATGCCGGTGCAGTTCTCGTTGTCGGGTTAGGCTGCGAAAACAACCAAGTCGGTGCTTTTCGGGAAATGCTTGGCAATTACGATACCGAACGCATCCGCTTTATGGAAACGCAAAAAGTGGATGATGAACTGGAAACGGGAATGGAACTGTTGCGTAAACTCTATGCGATCGCTTCACAGGATAAACGGACGGATATTCCTTTAAGTGAGTTGCACGTAGGATTGAAATGCGGAGGATCGGATGGATTCTCCGGTATTACGGCCAATCCGCTGTTGGGTGTCTTTTCCGACTTTCTGGTAGCACAGGAGGAACAACTGTCCTGACGGAAGTCCCGGAGATGTTCGGCGCCGAGACGATCCTGATGAACCGGAGCGAATCGAAGGCTGTCTTTGAAAAGACTGTTCATCTGATAAATGACTTTAAATCCTATTTCATAGAGAACAAACAGCCGATTTACGAAAACCCTTCTCCCGGCAATAAGGCGGGAGGTATTTCCACCCTGGAAGAAAAATCGCTAGGCTGTACGCAAAAAGCCGGAACTTCAGCTGTTCGGGATGTTATGCTTTATGGTGAACGGCTAAAGACAAAGGGACTGAATTTATTGAGTGCCCCCGGAAACGATCTCGTGGCCAGTACGGCTCTTGCTTCCTCCGGCTGTCATCTGGTTTTGTTTACAACCGGAAGAGGGACTCCGTTCGGAACGTTTGTTCCAACAGTCAAAGTTTCGACCAACAGTAATCTAAATGCCCGCAAGCCAAACTGGATTGACTTCAATGCCGGTTCTCTTTTAGAGGGCGAAAGCATGGAGGAACTTCGTGAACGCTTTATCCGGTTCATCATTGGTATCGCAAGTGGTAACCCGACAAACAATGAAAAGAATGATTACAGAGAGATTGCAATCTTCAAATCCGGAGTAACACTTTGATTCATGGAGATATCAAAATTCCTTTATCATGATCCGTGCCTAAATTATATCTCTCGCAAGCAGGATTTTGTTTCGACACTCCTTACTATTAAATCTTCTTCTCAATAACCGCCTGTACTACATTCAGTACATAATCGCCTAACTTTTCGGCCTCACCGATGATGTCCATGTAGTAGACACCGTCCTGGTACTGGTATTTCTTGTTGTTGATGTCTTCCACATTATGGATCTTCAACTGATTGCGATAATTGTTTATTTCATTTTCGATATTGTAAGATGGGTTGACATCGTCGCGTACAAGTTCCGATTTCTTCAGTATCTCGATCATGCGATGCAAAGCCTTCTCCGTAAGTGCCAACATCTGGTCCACATTATGGTTCTGCTCGTCTGTGAATATCGATTTAAACTCGTTGCGGCGTTTGATGCTTCGCGCCATATTATTGCAGGAATCTGCTATACTTTCGATCTCCGATACGGCACGCAGCATGATACGGATTTCTTCCTTCCCTTCCGAACTCAAGCGGCCTTCAGCCACGCAAGTCAAATAATTGGCAATCTCGATCTCCATCCGGTCGCTGATACTTTCGTATTTCTCTACACGGCTATATGTTTTCAGGAAAGCATCCTCGTTCTTCTCATAGAACAGAGCTTTCACCATATCCAGCATACGGCCCGTACGCTCGGCAAACAGCGTGATCTCCTTACGTGCTTGCAAGATCGAAGTTCGGCAGTCGACAGCATCCCCCCCGTAATATAACGTAAACGATATTCCTCATCCTCATCTTTCTTTCCTTTGATAAGGAAGCAAACCGTCTTCTCTATCAATCCGACAAACCAGATCATAACAAATGTATTACTGATATTGAAAGCCGTATGGAAAGCGGCCAGTTTGAAGGATACTGCTACCGAGGGATCGGAAATGCGCATTACATTCGTGACGAACCAAGAAACGGCATTGGTGAACGGATAGAACAAAATCAACACCCAGATCACACCGAATATATTAAAGGCAAGATGTGCCAAAGCCGCCCGTCTGGCTTGCGTATTACCGGTCAAAGCCGCCAGGTTGGCCGTAATCGTTGTTCCTATATTTTCACCCAATACGAGTGCCACACCCAATTGGTAGTCGATCCACCGTTGGCACACATAATCAACGTAATGGCCATCGTTGCAGCTGAAGCCTGCACGATCATGGTCAGGATAGCCCCGATAAACAAGAACAGGATGATAGAAAAAAATCCCATATCGGCATAATTCTGCACGAAGGCAAGCATCTCCGGATTGGCTCCGAGATCCGGAGCATTGGCTTTCAGGGCCTGAAGCCCCATAAAAAGGAAAGAGAAACCGAAAATGAACTCCCCGACCGACTTACGTGAGCTTTTGCCGGAAAAGAGGAGTGGAATGCCGAATGCGAGTAGAGGAAGGGAGAAAGCCGCGATGTCGACTTTGAATCCGAGAGCCGAGATCAACCACGCGGTAACGGTCGTACCGATATTGGCTCCCATTATGACACCGATGGATTGGGTAAGAGTGAGCAGACCAGCGTTTACGAAACTGACCACCATGACTGTAGTGGCGGATGATGATTGGATCAGGGCGGTAATTAAAACTCCGGTAAGAACTCCGGTAACCCTGTTGGTCGTCATGGCCGTCAGAATCCTGCGCAAACTGTCCCCCGCAAATTTCTGCAGACCTTCGCTCATGATCTTCATACCGTATAGGAACAACCCCAAGGAACCTATAAGGCGTAGAAAATCAAAAAATGAATAGTCCATTTAAAATACGTTTAAGTGGATGTATATCCGATTAATATTCCTAACTTTAGGGGACAAAAGTATAAATAATAACTGAGATACCATGTCTGAAACTATTACAATTTATTGCAAAAATAACAATACTTACAAAGAAGTTCCCATTGGTTCTTCGCTGTTGGACATCTATTCACTGGTTGGTGCTCCCCTCCGGTTACGACCGATGAATGCACAGGTAAATAATAAAACAGAGGGGCTTACCTTCCGTTGTTGGCATCCGAAAGATGTTGAATATGTCGACTATACGCAACTTTCGGGAATGCGGACATATGTCCGTTCCCTCTGTCATATTTTCTCGAAAGCAGTGAACGACGTGCTCCCTTCAGCGACTCTGAACCTGGAGCATCCCATCTCGAAAGGCTATTATTGCGTTATTCACAACGGTAAAGACATAGACGAGGAGACGATCGGCAAGATCAAGAAACGGATGCGTGAAATCATCGACGCAGACCTTCCTTTCCATTTGAAAACGATTCGCACGATCGATGCCGCAGTCTTGTTCCGTGAAAGGGGCATGAACGACAAAGCCCGTCTGATCGAAAGCGCCGGTATGCCTTATACGTCTTATTACGAATTGGATGGCTACATCAATTATTTCTATGGCTGCCTGACTCCTTCCACCGGCTACATCCAGGATTTTGACCTGGTTCCCTATTTCGACGGCGTGTTGTTGCGTGTGCCTCAAAGGACGAATCCGACGGAATTGGAACCGGTCATCCGCCAAGATAAAATGTTTCAGGTTTATAAGGAGCATCTGACCCTGCAACGCACGGTCGGATTGGACAACGTCGGCGACCTGAACCGGGCGATAGAGAAAGGCATGACATCCGAGGTCGTCATGGTCTCCGAAGCCATGCAGGAAAAGCAGGTAGCCAAGATCGCAGAGGAGATTGCCGCCCGCTACGATAACGGCGTCCGCATCGTGTTGATTTCCGGACCGTCTTCTTCGGGGAAAACGACTTTCTGCAAACGGTTGCAGGTTCAGTTGATTACAAACCTGATCCATCCGGTCGGACTTTCATTGGACGATTATTTCCTGAACCGTGAAGATACGCCGAAGGACGAATCCGGCGAATATGACTTCGAATCGTTGTATGCGCTCGACCTGCCTTATTTCAACAGCGAATTGCAGAAACTCCTTTCAGGTGAAGAGATCGAAGTGCCGAGCTTTAATTTCGAGACAGGTCGCCGCGTTTTCAAAGGAAAGAAACTGAAGATGCAGAAAAACTCCGTCCTGGTGATAGAAGGCATTCACGCCTGAACCCCGAACTGACTTCCATGATCGAAGACTGCTATAAATACCGGATCTATGTATCCGTGCTGACTTCCATCTCGTTGGACAACCATAACTGGATTCCGACAACGGACAACCGTCTCTTACGCCGCATCATCCGCGATTACCGGTTCCGCGGATATTCCGCCCGTGACACGATCGCACGCTGGCCCAGCGTACGCCGAGGTGAGGACAAATGGATATTCCCGTATCAGGAGAATGCGGATGCGATGTTCAACAGCGCCATGTTGTATGAACTGGCCGCCCTGCGCAAGGAAGCCGAACCGATCTTGGGCGAAGTGCGCGAATGCGATCCGGAGAATGCCGAGGCGTACCGTTTGCTCCGTTTCCTCCGTTACTTTAATTACATCCCCGATGTCGGGCTTCCGGGCACTTCCCTTTTGCGTGAGTTCCTCGGAGGCGGCAGTTTCCGATATTGATCTGCAACAACGGAATGCTTTCGTTGGGAGGAATAAAAGTTACATACCTATGAAAATACTGTTTCCCACCTATGAAAATTTATTTTCTCTTGGGGAAATAAATTTTCATAGGTGGGAAACAGGTGTCCGCATTCATAGTTACAACCTGGAACCGGTTTGCAATATTACCCTGGCCATGCTCTTTTTCGGCGAAGCGAAAGGGTTGAACCCTGCTTTCCATGCCGGATTAGGGTTGCACCTCCTTTCCGTCCTACGAGAAACGCAGGAAGCTATCCGTTGTAAGGGAGCGTAAACCAGAACCGCGCACCTTCTCCCGGCCTCGAATCGACACCGATTGTCCCATTGAGAGCTTCGATGATGGTTTTGCAGATTGTCAAGCCCAAACCGGTTCCTTGCTTAAACGAGTTGACTTTCACGAAACGGTCGAAGATTGCCTGTTGGTGCTGGGGTGATATTCCGATACCTGTATCGATTACTTCCACCAATACATATTTTTCTACGATACGGTAGGAAAACCTGATGCTTCCCACCTCTGTAAATTTGACCGCGTTCGAGATCAAATTCGAAAGCACCTGCGTGACTCGTTTCGGATCGGTATGAACGAAGATGTCCGGCAGAGCATCGAAGTCACAGATCAAAGAAACCTTTTCAGGCATTTTCATCGCATGTACCTGAAACTGTTCATGGAAGATATCTTTCAGGCTGGTATCGGAAAGCGAGTAATCCAAAACGCCCGATTCTATTTTGGAAAAATCAAGTATATCAGTAATCAAACGAAGGAGCAAATCGCTATTCTTATTGATTATTTTGACAAACTCTTCTTTTTCTTCTTTATCGTCAGTCTCGGCAAGGATATTGGAAAATCCGATTATGGCGTTGAGCGGCGTCCGAATCTCATGGCTCATATTGGCAAGGAAGGCTGATTTCAGTTTGTCCGCCTCACGCACCTTCTGTATCTCCAGTTCCGACTGCCGGGTTTCATATTCCGCATGGTGCAGTTTCTCTTCCAACAGTTTTTCTTCCGTGATGTTAGTAATGTGGCAGATCATTTTGTTCTGCCGCTTGCTTCCTTTCGTCTTATAAGCCTGCGCATTGATGCGGATCCAGATCGTTTCGTTTTCAATAGCGGTACGACATTCGAAGCTGCAATGATCCTGCTTCCCTTCTATCACCTGGAAAAGCAGGTTGACATTATCGGCCGAACGAACAATCTGCTGTACACCTCCAATCGTCATATACTTATTACTTCTCAAGTAGTTGAAGAGCTTGTTATCTTCCGGTGTTTCGTTCAGGAGTGGATTGACAAACAATTCTTTCTTTCCGATATCATATTCGACAATAAGGGAATGACCGGACAAGAGAACTGCTTTTAGGATCGCCAAATTGTTTTGCGTCTGCTCCTCTTTGACCCGTTTTTCTGTCTCGTCGGAGATAATCAGCAAATAGCCGATATGACCGAACTCCCGGTCGTTCAACCCAATTCCTTTCACCATCAGATATTTGGTTTCATCAGAAATGCTGGAATTATAGTAACGGGCATCCCGGATACAATTGAAATCGTATGCAAGTGGAAAACTGAATGCCTTCTTCTTCTTGATCTGATTAAGGATTCTCTCTGGGACAGCCGGATTCTTGAACAGGTTGACTCCCAATAAGTATTCCCGGGAACTGCCAAAGATTCTAGTGTCGGCATCGTTTATATCGATCAGATAACCTTCTGCATCATATAATTCCACCCCGATCGGCAGATTATTGAAAAACTGCTGAAACTTTGTACTCAGCTTGGAGATACGTTTTCTCGATTCTTCCAGGTTGTAATTGGTTTGCCAGCGTTCGATTATTATGGAGAAAATACCAGCAATGATATGCATGTCTTCCACTTCCGAAGCAGTCCAGAAACGGCTCGTCCGGATCGAATCGAAACCGATGAACCCTGTACTTTATTATGGAAGGTAAGCGGGACGATCAGCATGGACTTCAGCTGTTGTTTAGTCAACAGGATTTTGTCGATATCCGCTTCGCAGGTAGGCCGGCAATATCTCCCAGCACGATATCGTGTCCGGCTTTAACAGTGTCAATAATCCACGGGATTGTATCGCATGTCAACTTATTCCGATCATCCTTAGGGATCTTTACCCACGAACTCATTACTTCACATGTGAAATTGGCCGAAAAACCGTCTTCTTCAAAGATGGCAACATAGCCCCAATCAGCATTGAAATAGTCCAGTAACAAATTCATTGCTTTTTCGATAGGCTTGTTTTCTTCGTTGAAAAGGATCGCCAAGACTTCAGAAATAATACGTTTGATTGTCGGCGTTTCCGAAGATATATAAATCTCGGCATTGTCAGGTTCATTATCTCTGGCTTCCAGTAATCGTATTAATTCTTCCCGGGTCAACTGATCGTATAGTGATGCTTTAAGAGTCATATAAGATTCTTTATCTGATCGCAAAAGTAGAAAATAGTTTTGATTTTTAATACTTTTCGGCAATAATAATAATTTAATCTATCCTCCTTTAGAACTATTATATTTTGAATGTCGAGATCATTCCGTGTAAAAAGTTATATTTGCATGTTCTAACATTGGACGGTCTGGTGATTGTCCTTTCATTATTGAATTTGATTATGTTGAAGCAACAGTTACAACAAAAGTTACAGCAAAAACTCTCTCCGCAGCAGATTCAGTTGATCCGGCTTCTGGAACTCCCCGCCATAGAGCTGGAAGAACGCATAAAGCATGAACTGGAAGACAATCCCGCTTTGGAAGAAGGAAAGGAAATTGCGGATGACTTTGACCGTACTGACGAAGGTGGTGAGGAGTTGGCAGCTAACGAGATGGAAGGAGAAAGCGAGACAGATACCGACCTTTCACTCGGTGACTACATAAGTGAGGACGACATACCCGATTACAAACTTCGTGAACTGAGCGAGCGGGCGGAAAAGAAAGAGGACGTTCCTTTCTCGGTCAGCGAATCCTTGAACGAATATCTGCTCCAACAACTCGGACTGCGGGATCTGCCGGAGAAGCAGGTGAAGATCGCTGAATATATCATCGGGAATATAGATGATGACGGTTATCTACGCCGTGACCTGTCCGCCATAGCCGATGACTTGGTGTTTCAGGCGGGACAGGATGTGACGGAAAAAGAAATAGAGACAGTTCTTGCAATCATACAGGACTTTGATCCGGCAGGAGTCGGTGCCCGTAATCTTCAGGAATGCCTTCTGCTCCAGTTGGCCCGCCGGGAAAAAACATCTGAGACGAGGTTGGCCACCTTGATGTTAACCGATTTTTTTGAAGAGTTCACCCGCAAGCATTACGACAAGATCATAAAAGGACTGGATATCGACGAAACCGCCCTAAAAAGGGCCATCCGTGAAATCACAACCCTCGACCCTAAACCCTGCGCCAGTTGGGGAGGTTCTATGGAAACAGCTTTGAGCCAGATCATTCCCGATTTTGTGGTGGAAGCAGTCAACGGCGAACTGATCCTAAGCATGAACAACCGGGGAATTCCCGACATGCGCATCAACCGTGAATATGTGGAAATGTTTCAGGATTATGCCGGCAACAAAGCGAACCAGACGACCCAGATGAAGGAGGCCGTTCAGTTTGTGAAGCAGAAACTCGATTCCGCCCAATGGTTCATCGATGCCATCAGGCAGCGTCAAGAGACTTTGCAGCGTACGATGGAAACAATCATCCTTTTGCAGCGCGACTTCTTCCTCACCGGTGATGAAGCGACTTTACGGCCTATGATCCTTAAAGATGTAGCGGAACGGGCCGGATATGACATATCGACGATCTCACGTGTGAGCAACAGCAAGTACGTACAGACAAATTTCGGTATTTATCCGCTCAAATACTTCTTCTCCGAATCGATGCAAACCGACAGCGGTGAAGAAATTTCCACCCGAGAGGTGAAAAAGATCATGAAAGAACATATCGACGGCGAAGACAAGCGCAAACCACTTACCGATGAAGAACTGGCCTCCATCCTAAAAGAAAAAGGATATATCATCGCACGCCGTACGGTAGCCAAATACCGCGAACAATTGGGTATTCCGGTTGCACGTCTCAGAAAAGAAATATAAATTTGAAGCGCTATGAGGTTATTTTCAAATATCATATCCGGCATGTTCCATCCGTTGCTGATGGTGACGTATGGAGTTGTGCTGGCTCTCACCTTCACATATCTGGCAATTTATCCGCCAGCAATGAAACTGTTGCTCGCAGGCGGAGCATTCCTGTCTACGGCGGTTATCCCCGGAGCATTTATCTTTATGATGGTAAAAAACGGGGCGGCGGTCGATATGGAGCTATCGGACAGACATGAACGCGTGGTTCCGTATCTGATCTTTATCACATCAATCATGGTCTGCGCTTTCTATATGTATAAAATGATGCTGCCGTTCTGGTTCATCTCCTTGTTACTGGGCGCCTGCGTGGCGTTAATCCTGGCACTACTTATCAACTTTTTCTGGAAGATCAGTGCCCATGCGATCGGGACAGGTGGATTGCTAGGTGGTATTATGGGAGTAGCCCGAATCCATTTGATAAACCCTTACTGGGCCTTTATCATCGTAATCCTAATAGCAGGATTGGTCGGTACTTCGCGTATCTTTCTGAAAAGACATACTCCTATGCAGGTATATGCCGGGTTTTGTCTCGGATTTATATGTACCTTTGTAGCCTCATTCTTGAGTTATATCTATTTATTCATCTAATAAAAACACTAAAATTATGAATTTCCCTGCAGATTTAAAGTACACAAAGATCACGAATGGATCCGTGTAGATGGCGATGTCGCTTACGTTGGTATTACAGATTATGCTCAGGGCGAACTGGGTGAAATCGTTTTCGTTGACATCACGACAGAAGGCGAAGTTGTTGCCAAAGAAGAAGTTTTTGGTACAATCGAAGCTGTAAAGACCGTTTCAGACCTATTCATGCCGGTAAGTGGTGAAGTGATCGAAGCGAATGCCGAGTTGGATGACAAACCTGAACTGGTGAATGAAGATGTATATGGCAACGGATGGTTAATCAAGATATCTGTTTCAGATCCCTCTGAACTGGATGAACTGATGTCTGCCGCCGAATACGAACAAATGATTGCGAAATGACACCTGTAGTCAGTATTATCATGGGCAGTACTTCGGATCTGCCCGTAATGGAAAAAGCGGCCAAACTGCTTGACGAAATGGAGATTCCATTCGAAATGCATGCCCTGTCTGCCCATCGTACACCAGCCGAAGTGGAAGCATTCGCCAAAGGAGCCAAAGGGCGCGGTATCAAAGTGATTATTGCGGCTGCCGGTATGGCTGCCCATCTCTGTGGAGTGATCGCTTCAATGACAACAGTCCCTGTGATTGGAGTGCCTATCAATTCGACGCTCGACGGTATGGATGCCTTGCTAGCCATCGTACAGATGCCTCCGGGAATCCCGGTTGCCACCGTCGGTATCAACGGTGCTTTGAATGCCGGTATACTGGCAGTCCAAATGCTCGCCGTCGGAGACGAACAACTCCAGGATAAGCTTGCCGCTTATAAGGAAGACCTTAAAAAGAAAATCGTAAAAGCGAATGAAGAACTGGCTAAGGTTTCTTTCAAATATAAAATGAATTAGTTGAAAGGTGAGAGTTGAAAGTCAACAAAAATGCAAAGTATTCGATACCGCTTGCCTCCCTTGTTGACTCTCACCTTTCAACTCTCACCTTTCAACTTTCACCTTTCAACTAAAAAAGATGGAAGATTTTTTTAACTATCGTCGTCGCAAATCGTCTATTGTCAACATAGGAAATACTCCGTTAGGGGGCGATAATCCGATTCGCATCCAGTCGATGGCAAACGTCTCCACAATGGATACTGATGCGGCCGTCTGCCAGGCGATCCGAATGATCGAAGCCGGTGCAGAATATGTACGTTTCACCGCCCAAGGAGAACGTGAAGCCGTAATTTAGGTGTAATCCGTAAACAACTTAGCGAAGCCGGATATACGACTCCGTTAGTCGCCGACATCCATTTTAACCCACGCGCGGCCGATGCTGCTGCCGAAGAGGTGGAAAAAGTACGTATCAACCCCGGAAATTATGTGGACAAGGTAAAGACGTTCGATCTGCAGGAATACACCGACGAGGAATATGCCGCAGAGTTACAGAAGATACGCGACCGCTTCATACCATTCCTTAACATCTGCAAAGCACACGGAACCGCCATTCGTATTGGCGTAAACCACGGTTCGCTGTCCGACCGAATTATGAGCCGGTACGGCGACACTCCAGAAGGCATGGTTGCCTCATGCATGGAATTCCTGCGTATTTGCCGGGATGAGAATTTTCCCGACGTCGTAATCTCCATTAAAGCCTCGAACACGGTTGTAATGGTGAAAACCGTCCGCCTATTAGTCCGAACAATGGAAGTCGAAGATATGTACTACCCGTTGCATCTCGGTGTGACGGAAGCTGGCGATGGCGAAGATGGACGCATCAAAAGCGCTGTCGGAATCGGGGCCCTATTGTCCGATGGCATCGGCGACACGATCCGCGTCTCTTTGAGCGAAGATCCGGAAGCTGAAATCCCTGTTGCCCGTAAGCTAGTTGACTACATACTCGAACGCGAAGGACATGAACCTGTAGAGGCCTCACCTGCCCCCGGTTATGATCCGGTTACAGCCGATCGTCGTCACAGCCGGGTGGCGGAAAGAATCGGGGGAAATTTCCCGCCGGTTGTCATTTCTGATCGTAGCAACGGTGATTTTGAGTTTGATCATGCGTCACAGCCGGACTATATATACATAGGCAAGGAAGATCCGGAGAACCTGCCGGACAACTTTCGTCTTTTGGTAGACGCCCACTTCTGGAAAGACGTCCGAACGCCTATCCTTTTTTTATCGCATCGGAAATAGACGAGTTAAAAGACTATTCCGTTCCCTTGAAATTTATCCGCCTTACCTACCGAGATCTGACCGACCGCGTGATCGAAGTGCTGAAGCAGGATAAGTCCGTAATTGTCATCCTGAGCACACATCACCGGAACGGTATCGCTGCCGAACGTGCCGCCATGCATCACTTGCTGGCAGCCGGTTGTGATGTGCCGGTCATCCTGCATCGCGACTATAGAGAGACAGATATTGAAGCGTTGCAACTGAAAGCGGCCGTCGACTTCGGAACTTTGCTGTTAGATGGCTTCGGCGACGGGATCATGCTGCACAACGAAGGGTGCGAAACGATGGTAACGGACAGTTGTATGTTCAGCATCCTGCAAGCAACCCGTACCCGCATCAGCAAGACGGAATATATCTCCTGCCCAAGTTGCGGACGTACCTTATACGACTTGCAAACAACAATCGCCCGTATCAAGAAAGCCACTTCTCATCTGAAAGGCTTGAAAATAGGTATCATGGGGTGTATCGTGAACGGTCCCGGCGAAATGGCAGATGCTGATTATGGCTATGTCGGCGCCGGAAAGAACCGGATCAGCCTATATAAAGGTAAAGAATGCGTCCTGAAAAATATCCCCGAAGAAGAAGCTGTAGAACGATTAGTCCAGTTGATAAAGGAAAGTGGAGATTGGACGGATCATTGAGTATAATTGAAAAGGAGTGTGTCAGATACAAATTACATTGAAATCAATATGTCCGTATCTTACACACCCCTTAATCCTTTTTTAATCTTGCCTATACGTTTTTATTCCTCAGACCTTATATCTTTCTCCTCATCAAACCCTCCGTCGAACCGGTTATCCTTGATCTCGACATTAACAACGCGCTGGAAGAAGAAACGATGGTTGTTCCAATGGAAAGCCGGATAATCATGATTTTGTCTAATCACATTATTGCGGAAGACTAGGCCGTCCACAGATTTTGCATACAGGATCGGCATATCAAAGGTTTCGAACTCGTTGTCCTCGATCACGATTCCGCTATGAAAATATCTCTTCTGACTTTTCAAATCAGGTATCTCCGGATATATAGAAATAACGGCGTTCGTAAATTGGAACTGATTTGTCAAAGCATTGATAAACTTGTTATTCCGGATCTGTACGTCATGGCAGGCACCCGTCTCGAACCACCCGTTGCAGTCGCCGCACAGTAGGATTGCCGTACCGGATGTGTGATCAAAAACGTTCTTCTCGACCACAGTCTTCTTCGGAGTACTGAACAGGGAACCACGGGCACGGTTATTACGGATCACATTATCGGCAAAATAAACCTCCGGCGTCCATTCCAGATTCTCGATACCGTAAGTACCAACCTCACTAATGGCGGGATCGACAGGTTTCTCAAACGTAATGCGGAACTGTTTTACACCATGGCCGTCAGGCTTGTCGGCTGTTTCAATCGCAGCCACCTTGTTCTGTTCACCTAAAACCTCCATCGTTTTGGACTCGATGAACTGGACGGCATCGCCCGGACGCCCCCATTCGAAACCGTAGGACTGCCCGTGCATATATTCGCCAACCAACGTCTTGTCGTCTATTCGCTTTTGCACCTTCAGATAGGTTCCATGCACATTGATGGCATCATCCATCATACCTTCATACAGACCACCGACCGAACGGATCAATCCCTTACAGCCGGAGAAATGAGTCGCATCGGCCTGTGTCGTGAAATAACGTGGATCGTCCTTGCCACGCAGGCAGACCGAGAATTTATCCAACGTGATATTTTCACTCATCTGGCCAGCAGCCCCATTCCTTCAGCATAATGAACCTGTATATTTTCGAGTGTCGTATTCGTATCATGATACATAAATACACCCGGAGTCGGACGACCGTATCCACGGAACACAACGACCGTTCCCGGTATCAGTTTCTTGTTCTTCCAAGGCGCAAGAATCTTGCGGGAAGCAATCTCTGCGACATGCTTGCTGCCCACACTAATATCGCTGGTGGTATAGACCAGTCGCTTTGTATCTCCTTCAAAAGCGATGCCCCAGGCAGGGACATGTTCCCAACCTTCCCCTTTAGCGACAAAATTGCTATCGCGTATTTCGTACTCCACCCAGGGAGCGACCTCGTAGGTGATCAAGCCTCCGACCGTGTCGTTCTCCAACACTTTCACTTGGCTGATATGTGGATTCGCAAAATCGATACTAAAGTTCTTCAATGTACAGTTCTCCGAACCGACCAAAGAAACCGGAAGCATCCGCCCATGGAAAACAAGTTCGGAACCTTGTCCGTCAAATATCACATTCTTCATATTTTCAAAAGCCAGTCCCACCAGTTTCGGATTATCCTGGTCATGGTTGGAAATGAAGTATTCACGTTTGGAAGCACCTTCGGGATAGAAATCATAACGTCCCTTCGGCAACAGTATCCGGACCGTATCGAAGTTCACTTCCGCCGCAATCTCTTGAAGAGCTTTCGCAATCAACGGAGAAGCATTTTCCCCGGTATCCGGTTTCAGACCATATCCGGACAGGTCATACGCGCCGCCTTTACATACCGTAAACAAAGCGATAAATAAAAGTGTCAAAACAGAATTTAGTTTCATGGCTTACATCTTTCGTTGATTATATTTTCAATTATTTAGGGGCAAACTTACTCAAAATTATCCGATTTTATTGTAAGTTTGCCCCTCTTAAATATAAATAGATATGGAACATCCAATAAGCATTTATAACACACTCACAAGAAAAAAGGAACAGTTCATCCCGCTGCACGAACCGCATGTGGTATGTACGTTTGCGGTCCTACGGTTTACGGTGACGCCCACCTGGGCCACGCACGGCCGGCTATCACTTTCGACCTGCTGTTCCGTTATTTGACTCATATAGGATACAAGGTACGCTATGTACGCAACATAACAGATGTCGGCCACCTGGAACATGATGCTGACGATGGTGAAGACAAGATTGCCAAGAAGGCCCGTCTCGAACAACTCGAGCCGATGGAAGTGGTGCAGTATTACCTGAACCGTTACCATCACGCTATGGAAGCGCTCAACGTTCTACCGCCCAGCATCGAACCGCATGCGTCCGGCCATATCATCGAGCAGATCGAACTGGTAAAGAAAATACTGGATAACGGATATGCTTACGAAAGCGAAGGTTCCGTTTACTTCGACGTGGAGAAATACAACAAAGATCATAATTACGGTGTTCTTTCCGGACGCAACATCGACGATATGCTGAATACTACCCGCGCACTGGACGGACAGGATGAAAAACGTAATCCGATCGACTTCGCTCTCTGGAAATGCGCGCAACCGGAACATATCATGCGCTGGCCTTCTCCGTGGAGCGACGGTTTCCCCGGATGGCACTGCGAATGTACGGCTATGGGTAAAAAGTATCTGGGCGAACATTTCGATATCCACGGTGGCGGCATGGATCTGATCTTCCCACATCACGAATGCGAGATTGCACAGGCTGTTGCTTCACAGGGAGAAGATATGGTTCACTACTGGATGCACAACAATATGATTACCATTAACGGGCAGAAGATGGGCAAGTCATTGGGCAACTTCATCACGCTGGAGGAATTTTTTACTGGTGACAACAAGGTGCTGAGTCAGGCATATTCGCCTATGACCATCCGCTTCTTTATCCTCCAGGCTCACTACCGCAGCACGGTAGACTTCAGCAACGAAGCCCTGCAAGCAGCAGAAAAGGGGTTGGAACGTCTGATGGACGCTTATAATCATTTGATGAAGCTGAAAGCCTCCGACGTTTCTACTGTAGATGTGAAGGATTTGCGCCGCAAATGCTACGATGCGATGAACGACGACCTGAACTCGCCGATTGTAATCGCCCATCTGTTTGACGCAGCCCGCGCGATCAACTCCGTAAAGGATGGCAAGGCTACGATCTCGGGCGAAGACCTGAAAGAGCTACAGGATGTATTCCATACCTTCGTTTTCGATATTCTCGGAATAAAAGATGAAGCAGCTTCGGGCGGAAGCAACAACAACGAGGCATTCGGCAAAGCAATGGATTTGCTGCTGACCATCCGCCAACAGGCAAAAGCCAATAAAGACTGGGCTACATCGGACAAGATTCGAAACGAACTGGCAGCCATCGGCTTCGATATCAAAGATACGAAAGACGGAGCCGAATGGAAGTTAAGCAAGTAAGACGAGCGTTCGATATTTGACAGAAAGGAAGCATAAATGATGATTTACTGCTTCACTCATTCTTATCATTGGCACATTATTTTTTATAATCATGACAATAAACAAATTTCTTCAAGGCGACAAGTTCGCCTTATTGGCTGGTGTCGAACTTTTGGAAACGGGCAACGGTTATGCCAAAGCCCGTATGGAAATAAAGCCGGAACACCTCAACGGCGGTGGCGTATGCCAAGCGGCGCTATCTTCACTTTAGCTGATCTGGCTTTTGCAGCAGCAACAAACAGTCATGCACGCCTGACACTTTCTATTACATCCAGCATTAACTTCTTCAAAGCCGAAAGCAAAGGGTTCCTTTATGCCGAAGCTCGTGAAGCATTCAGCCACAAGCGGCTCGCCAACTGTGAAGTGCGGATCACCAATGAAACCGGCGACCTGATCGCCACCTTCAACGGAACAGGCTACAGAAAAGATACGGAACTGCCGTTTGCCCCAATAGAATGATTTATCTAAACCTATCGAACAACCGCTGCAGATTTTGTCCACGGCCCCAAAGTAAAGCTACTTTGATGCAATTGTCCTTGATATAATAAATTAAATGTACGCTATCGCCGTCAGATGAGCAAATAGCGTACATTTGTATTTTATTCGTAACGCAAAGACCGAGCCGGTTTGCTAAAGATGGTTTTGGCGGTTTGCCAACCGATGGTCAGCAAGGAGATCACACACAATAAAACGACCGGAACGAGGAAGAACCACGCTTTCCAGTCCGTGCGGAACGAATAATGATTCAGCAATCCCCCATGATCCAGCCCGAAAGCGGAAGGGCGATGACAACAGCAATAGCAATCAACAGGAAGAACTCTCGCCCCAATTCAAAGAAAAGCTGCCTCCGGGAAGCTCCCAGAACCTTCCGGATTCCCATCTCCCGGATACGAGTCGAACAAGAAAACATAACCAGAACAGCCAATCCCATACAAGAGATAAAGATCGCCAATATCGCAAAAAGCGCCACAATCAGCCCGAACACTTCATCCTGTCGGTATTGCTGGTCAAAAAACTGGTCGAGAAAGAAATAATCATAGCTGGAATCCGGGAAATAACGTTCCCACACTCCTTCGACCTGTTTCACGAGATCACGCGGGTTACCGTTCTCCATAACGACAGAGATATAACGTTGTTTCATCCAGCTCAATTTCTCATGCAGGGCAAACAAGATCGGCGTAAAATCTTTGTTAAGCGATTGTTGATGATAATCCTTCACGACCCCGATAATCTGCATCGGCTGATCGACGGTTTCGACAGACAAGCGTTGCCCCAAAGCGGCATCGGACGATTCGAATCCCAACGTACGGACAGCCGATTCGTTCAGGACGATCTTATAAACATCTCCCCCGTAATCTTCGGAAAAACCACGGCCGGAAACGAACTTCAGATCATAAGCTTCCAGAAAAAACTCATCGCAGTTCAACATCTCCAACAGACGCGTCTGCTTCGTCACATCACTTTCGCGGACGATGGACAGGAAGTCGGTTACCTCCGTTCCGGGAACTGCACCAGAAACCGTCACCGCCCTGACGGAGGGCAATAACGCCACCTCTTTCTTAAATGCTTCCAACTTCATAGCCAGTTCCTCGCATTGCGCCGGGAACTTAAGAACCAGCGTCTGGTCCACCCGTACCCCCAAAGAAGCATTCCGCATATATTGAAGTTGCGCGTACACGATCAACGTCCCGCAAAGCAACACCAGAGAAGCCGTGTATTGCAACACCACCAAAACCTTGCGGGTGACCGTCGCCCCATGCGTATGGGTAAACTTTCCTTTCAACATCCGGATCGGCTTGATGCCGGACAAAACCGTCGCCGGGTAAAAGCCGGACAGAAACACACCGGCAGCAAAGATCAGCAACAGATACCACCCCAGTGAAGTCGTAAACCAGACGGAAAAACTCAGATCCCGTCCCGTCAGGTTATTGAAAGAAGGCATCAACGCTCCATCAGCCCGATAGCCAGGATAAAAGCAATACTATTCGTCACCAACGATTCGAAAAGGAACTGTGAAATAACCTGCCTCCGGCTTGCCCCCGAAGCCCGACGTATACCGATCTCTTTGGCTCGTTCCATCGAACGGGCTACCGTCATATTGATATAATTGATCCAAGCAATACAAAGGATAGCAAGTGCCGTACAGATCAATACCCAGATAGAAGAACGATTCCCCTTCACCTCCGGCTCATAAGCTTTCTGCGGATTCAGATGGATATCGCGGAGGTTCGTCAACTGGATCGCCCAAGTTTTATTCTTCAATGCCTCTTCCGTCTTATACTTCTCCGCCATTACTGGGAAATCCTCTTCCACCTGCGTTTTCAGGTTCGCCGACTTCAGCAAGACATACGAATAGACTTCGTGGCGATACCAATATTCATCCATCCACTTCGGGAGCGTCTTGTAGGAGATCAGCAGATTATAGCGAATATGCGTATTGATCGGCATATCTTCCATTATACCCGTCACTTCGCAAGCTTCCTCTCCTATATTGCTTCGGAAGACCAGGATTTTCCCGATCGGTCCGCTCCCTTGAAATATTTCTGGGCAATACGTTCGGTGATAACTACCTTGTTCGGTCCGTCCAGACAACTTTCTTTATTTCCCTTCAAGAGTTTGAAGTCAAAGAAATCGAAAAAGTTAGCTTCCGCATAGCCTATACCTGTCTCCCGATATAGCAGTTCGTTGTATTTCACGACCTGCTCCGGATAATACTGGCTTCCGACACGTGTATAATCCTCGACAGCACTCATGTTTTGCTTCATAGCCGTAGCATAGCCGGCAGACGAACTGGCCCAATCATCCGTCAGCTCCCCGTTCTCATAAAACCGGGCTTCAACCTGAAGATACGGTCCTGCCGGCTGTGCATATCGTCGTAGCTGTATTCGAAAGCCACATAGGTCAGGATCAGCAAGGCTGCCGCCATGCCGATCGCCAGACCGACTATATTGACGACACTGAAACCTTTCTTTTTAGTAAGGCTGCGCCACGCACAGTTCCAATAGTTTGTTACTATCATTATGATGAAGATTTTCAAAGATGAATATTCAGGAAACGACCCGGCCGTCCAAAAGATGGATAATCCGGTGTGCGAAGCTGGCATCCCGTTCCGAGTGCGTGACCATGACGATCGTCGTCCCCTGCCCGTTCAGTTCTCGAAGTAATTCCATCACCTCCGCCCCGTTTGTCGAATCCAGGTTTCCCGTCGGTTCGTCGGCAAGGATCAGCGGACAATCCGTCACCACGGCGCGCGCTATCGCCACACGTTGCTGTTGTCCGCCGGATAGCTGCTGCGGAAAATGTCCGGCACGATGGGCGATATTCATCCGGTCGAGGACTTCCATCACCTTCCGCTTGCGTTCGGACTTCCGGCAGCCAAGATAAACCAACGGCAGTTCCACGTTCTCGAAGACTGTCAGCTCGTCTATCAGGTTGAAACTCTGGAATACGAAACCGATATTCCCTTTACGGAAAGCCGTCAACTGGCTCTCTCCCATCTTGTCTATCTCCTTGCCGTTAAAGAAATATTTGCCGGAAGTCGGCGAATCAAGCGTTCCCAAGATATTCAATAAGGTCGACTTGCCACAGCCAGAAGGCCCCATAATGGCCACAAACTCACCCTGTTTGACCTCGATGTTCACCTCGTTCAATGCTTTCGTCTGCACCTCCTCGGTGGTGAAGACCATAGACAGATTCTCTGTTTTAATCATATTATATTCATTTAAATCATTCGTTCCTGAGAATACGCATTGGCTTCAACCGAACCACACGCCACACCTGTCTGACTACCGTCAAGAAAGCGACACACATCAACAACACAAATGCGACTCCGTACACCCACCAAGGCAACACGATATGAAAAGCATAACTCTCCAGCCATCCGTTCATCAAAACCACAGAAACAGGAAGTCCCAATACAGTGGCCAGCACCGTAAGAAGTAGCAGTTCACGTGTCAAAACAACAAAAAGACTTATTTTACCGGCTCCCAAAACCTTCCGTATCCCAACCTCTTTCACTCGTGCCAGAGTAGAAAAAAGCGTCACGACCCATAATCCCAAGCAGGCCACAAAGACTGCCAATAATGACGCACTGGCAAAAATCCAACCGAAATTGCGATCCGACTTATACAAGCTATCCTGATAATCATCGAGATAGAAATAAGAAAAAAGGGCGGACGGAAAATAAGTCCGGTACATTTGTTCCACTTCAGCCAAGCGGTCAGAATTGACCGGGCCATCCATCTTGACGGATATATAAGGAGTCGCAATAAACGGGACCCGTTCTTTCAGGAAAAAGAGGATCGGCTTATACGGTTCCGCAAGCGACTGCTGATGATAATTTTTCACAACCCCGACAACTTCGAGTGGATCTTCCAGCACTTCCATCTCCAACTGCTTTCCTAACGCCTCTTCCGGAGAAGGATAACCAAGCAGACGCACCGCCTCTTCGTTCAGGACGACCTTATTCCGTTCATTGCCGTATGCTTCCAAGAAACCACGTCCACAAAGCATTTCCGGCGAATAAAGCGCCAGATAATCATAATCGACAGCAAACATCTGTATCAGCTTCACTTCGGATGGATCGCTGCCGTAAGGACGATTGGTAAAGTAGTTCGCCACCTCACGCCCGGCACAGCACCGGAAATAGAGACACGGACAACATAAGGTATCTGTCCCAACCGTTTCTTGAAACTCTCCATTTTGACGGACATATCATCGGTAAAAGCCGGATATTTCACCACCAGTACCCGGTTCGAAGAAGCGGAAGAAGTCTCCTGCTGCATATAACGAACCTGTCCGATCACCACCAACGTACCGGAAACCAGAACGAAAGAAGCAAGAAACTGAGCCACAATCAACATCTTCCGCATCCGGTTTCCCTTACGGCCATGCAGTAATTTTCCTCGCATGATATCCGCTGGACGGATGCGTGTCAGCAGGAATGAAGGATACAGTCCGGTAAACAAAGTTCCCCCTATAAAACACGCTGCCGCCATACTCCAGAATTCCGGCAAACGGAACGCGCCGGCAGCAAAATCCAGTCCTACCCAACGGCAGACAAAAGGCAACAGTACCTCGACCCATCCGAGAGCCAAGATCAAAGCCGACAAGTTCAACAACCCTGCTTCCAGCAATCCTTGCAGGATCACCTGCCGGCGGGAAGCCCCGAACGCCTTGCGAATACCAAACTCCCTGCCACGTTCCAGATAACGGGCAACCGTCAGGTTCAGCGCGTTCACCCAGCCGATCAGTAAAAGGGCGACTACCATCACCGAAAGGATACGTGCAGCCATACGACTACCTTTCGCCTCTTTCTCATAAGACTTACGGGGAGTCAGATGAATATCCCGCAAACGAACCAGTTCGACCCTCCAGTCCTTATGTTTCAATGCCGCCGTCTTATATTTTTCAGAGATGGAATGGAAAGCCACTTCAATATCGCCCGGTTTCTTTCCCGGTTCAAGCCGGACATACGTATAGACACCGTGGATATACCAAATATCGCGCCTTGCCTCCGGAATAGTCGAATAAGACAACAGGAAGTCATAATGCAGATGCGAATTATAAGGCATATCGGCAATCACGCCCGTCACCTCGAAATGCTGTTCGGACGAAGATGTACGGAAAGTCAGCACTTTGCCGATAGGATCACCACCGGCAAAATAACGACGTGCAGCACTTTCGGTAATCACCATCGTATTCGGACGGACCAACTGTCCACCCTTCTCCCCCTTGAGGATCGGGAAATTGAAGAGATCGAAAAAAGCCGGTTCGGTATAACAGTACTGTTCTTCGATAAACTGCCGGTCACCGAACGTCACCTCTTGCCCGCGATCTTGTGCCGTCACACGTACATACTGCTCTATGCCCGGAATCTCGCGATACATGGCGGGAGCATGCCCGAAAGAAGTCGTCGCCCAATTATCCGTCAAGGTTGCCCCTTCATAAAGACGGCTCTCCACACGGTAGATGCGATCCCCGTCGTGGAACGAATCGAAACTCAATTCGAACCGTACATAGAGCATAATCAGCAGCGCCGCGCCAACACAAACGGAAAGACCGAACACATTCAGGGCGGAAAGAGACTTCCGCGCCCGTTGGCTTTTGATTACTTGAGACCAATATTCCATCAGCGTAAAATTAATCGTTCATTCTCACCAAACAAGTCATATCCGGAAATAATCACCTTCTCTCCCGGTTGCAACCCTTCCACAACCTCGTAATACTGCGGGTTCTGACGACCGATACGGACAGGGCGGCGGCGAGCTGTCTTTCCTTCTTCATCTACCACATACATGTACTCGCCGCCGCTTGCTTGGTAGAAGCTACCACGTGGGACGATCACCGCCTGCACGGGATCGCCCAGTTGCAGGTTCAGGTGGTAGGTTTGCCCGGCACGGATATTCTCCGGCCGGCCGGAGACAAAATGCAGGTCGGTGCGAAACTGTCCTTCCCGCACTTCGGGATAGACTTTCGTCACCTCCATATCGTACTTCTTTCCTTCACGTTCGAAGCTCGCAGGGAGACCGGGCATGACACGTTCCACATAGTGCTCGTCGATCTTGGCTTCCACCTTCAGTTCGGGCGTGATCACCTGGCCGATACGTTCGCCCTGAGCGATGGACTGGCCGATCTGGGCCTCCAGGTTTCCTAACTGTCCGTCGACGGGAGCCTTCACTTTCAGGTTTTCCAGTCGCCCGCGAACCAAGGCAAGGCTCTTCTTCATATTCCGGATGTTCTCGTCCAGGCTCTGTAGCTGGCTGCTGCGGAACAAGTCGTCCTGCTCGATCCGTTCGTCCACAACGGCCAACTGTCCGAGAGCAGCCTCATAATCTTCCTCAGCCTGCAAGTAATCTTCGCGGGCCAGCAGGTTCTTCTTATACAGGCGTTCGTATTGCCTGAAACGGCGTTCCTTCTGCACCAATTCCTTACTCAGGCCGATACGGTCCTGTTTCAGCCGGAGATGTTCCTGCTCCATGCTGAGACGGGTGTTGCGAAGTTCGTTTTCCTGATAGGCCAAGTCGGCTTCGCTTTGCAGGATGCCGATGTTCAGGAGCGGGTTACTGAGACGGAGTATCACATCGCCCGCCTGCACCTGCGCCCCTTCCTCGATCAGGCGTTCTTCGACGCGCCCACCCTCGATGGCGTCAAGATAGATGATACGATCCGGCAGTACCTGCCCGATAACCCGGATGTAGTCGTTGAACTCTCCTTTCTGCACGGTAGCGATCGTAATGCGTTCTTTCTCCACTTTCAGGGAAGAGGAAGTATCACGAAAAAGAAGCCAAAGCAGGCAAAGCAGCCCGACGGCAATTCCTATCAAGGAATAGATGTGTTTCTTCTTAAACCGGGACTTCCGCTCAATACGGGTGTCCATGCTATTGATTGCCATTCTTGTTGTATTTATTCGGTTCCTAAAAATGAGCCTGTGCGGTAGAAGTCTACCGTGCGGCTTTTCAACTCATACTGCAAACGGGTGCGCGACAGCTCTGCCTTGGCCAGTATATAGAGGTTCCGCTTCTCCATCAGTTCGAACACGGAGATCATCCCCTCCTCCATTTCTCCTCGCTCTCTTTCAGCGTGACGGTGGAAGTGCGGAGTTGTTCGACCGCCTGACGGTGTTCCTCGGCGGCAGCCCGGAGTGAAAGGCAGGCGTCGTCTATTTCCTTGTAGAGACTGAGGCGTTGCTGCTCGTTCTCGTTCCGTATCCTTTGCAGGCGGAAACGTTCCTTCCGGACATCTGTCAGGCGGGAAAGTCCGCTGAACAGAGGCAGCGAGACGCTCACGCCGATATATTTGTTCATGTTATTCTTCAACTGGTATTTGATCGGGATGATCTCGCCCAGGTCATCCCGTTCCGTGTCGTAGTAACCGGAATAGAGGCTGAATTCCGCCCTGATGGAAGGAGAAAAAGCCCCGGACGCTATTGCCAGTGACTTGCGGGAAGCTTTCTCCCTCAGTTCCATAGCCCGGAATTCCGGCAGGGATGTTTCGGAGGCGGCATAGATCTCATTGGATTCCAGTACAGGAAGCACGGGAAATTCGCCCTCCCCGCCGGGAGAGATCGCCAGCGTATCGGTATCCCGCATATTCAGCAGTACCTTCAGGGCAAGTAATGAGAGGCGGCAACCGTTCGCCTTCACCGTCTCCTGGTAAATATCAGATTGCAGCGCGCCTTCACCTCCTGCAAATCAGAAGGGGAACGCATGCCAAGATCCACATATTCGAGCATCTGCTCGTGATAGCGTTCGCTCAACTTCCGCTGCTCGACAGCAAGCTCGTACATCTTCTTATCGAAGCAGAGGCGATAGAAAGCATCCATCACCTCGAAGGCAATCCGGTTCTCCTCGATCTGCTCCGTGAGGCCGCCGATCTGCTTGTTCAGTTTGCGGAACTGCAACCGGTTGACGCGCGTAAAGCCGTCGAACACCGGAAGCGAGACATTCAGCCCCATCGTGCTCTCTAAAAAGGAAGAGGAAGTATAGAGGTTCGTTTTCGGGTCCACCGAACGCCCCAAACGTTTGCCCAATGCGCCGGTAGCACTTACTGAGGGCAGGAAATCACCATAGGCGGCAGCAAGGTCTTCCCCGGCAATCCGTGTATCCAGGCGACTGTTCCGCACGCGGTAGTTCTGTTCGACGGCATAGCGCATGCAGTCGTCCACCGTCCAGCCGGACTGCGCCCGCAGGTTTCCCGGCGAAGCCAGGAAGACGAGAAGAAAAAGAGACAAACCTCGTTTGATCGTTATCTGTGCATTCATCATGGCAGAAAGAAAGCAAACGACGTGCCAGAAATGTAACATTCAGACTATCAAAAGCATTTCAAAAACACCTCCCGCCAACCGTCCAATTTTTTGACGCCCAAACGTCCAACTTTTTGACACAGGTGTCCTCCTGTCGCTCATCGAAGCATGACAAGTGCCAAATGCAACACACAAAAACAAGCTTTACCCCTCATCCCTGAGACATAAAGCCTAAACACGTAAATCAGTTATTATAAAAAACGAAGCAGTGTTATTTATTGTGTCTATAAGTATACTCTTTTTATTTTCCGCAGGCAAAGGAAAAGCATACATATTGCAAAGATATGACAAGAGAAAGACAATTTAATTGAAAATAGAGAACCATGGTTTATCTGAAGCAAATCAAACTAATCAATCCGGATATCCATACGAACGGGAGATCATCTCTCCCAAGCATTTAAGATTTCCGCCACATAGACGTTATGCGGATTCCCTGCCATTGCGCTGTACCATTTCTCGTATAAGGCAGGATCAACAAAATGATCCTTATCCATCTTAGTCACGTAAAGGGTTTTGCATTCGAGCGTCAGGCGCGATTCCTCGAAACAAGGATTACCCAGATCGGTAAAATAAGGCGTCAAACCTGTCGCTGCCACCTTGTCGATATCCCGTCCCGATTTCGCCCCGCAAATCTTATGGGCAGTCTTATGCTCTTCTCCTAAAAAGGACAGCGTGAAAGCTCCCTTGCATCGACAAACTCGCGGGTATAACGTTCCGGACGGATAAAGACGAACACTACCGGCTTGTTCCACAGGAAGCCTACGCCCCCCCAACTCGCCGTCATCATGTTGAACTTGTCCTTGTCGCCGGCGCTTACCAGCATCCACTCTTTTCCGATGATCTCTATAAAATTGTCTTTGACCAGACTCGGTTCTATTGCCTTCATAATTTCACACCTTAGTTAATAATCTTTCAAAGATACGAAAATATTTATTTGTGTGTGCAAAATTTAATATTCTTGTCCATACAGAATATTTTCTTTAGGTTTGCATCTCAATATTCACGTAATTATCAAGACGATAAACTGCCAAATGGAAATACTGAACAACTGGATCAGCGGGATTAACGACCTCCTATGGTCGTATGTTTTAATTATCATGCTGTTAGGATGCGCCTTCCGGTTCACTTTCAAAACCCGTTTCGTCCAGTTCCGTATGTTCCGGGAGATGATACGTGTGCTCGGTGACTCCGCCAACAAAGCCCATGAAGGTGAAAAGCACATCTCATCCTTCCAGGCATTCGCCGTATCGCTTGCCAGCCGTGTCGGGACAGGCAACCTGGCGGGAGTAGCCACAGCCGTCGCCGTAGGAGGTCCGGGAGCAGTGTTCTGGATGTGGATCATCGCCCTGTTAGGTTCGGCCAGCGCTTTCGTCGAATCTACACTCGCACAGCTTTATAAACGGAAAGGAAAAGAATCCTTCATCGGGGGGCCCGCCTACTATATGCGATACGGATTGGGACTGAACTGGATGGGCATACTGTTCGCCATCTTGATCTCCGTCACCTTCGGTTTCGCGTTCAACTCGGTACAAAGCAACACGATTTGCGCCGCCATGCAAGGCTCGTTCGGTTTCGATCCGAGGATCGTAGGCGCGGTACTGACCGTACTGACACTTGCCATTATCTTCGGAGGAATCCAGCGAATAGCCAAAGTCAGCAGCGTGATCGTCCCCGTAATGGCATTGGGATACGTGGCGCTCGCCTCGGGGATCGTACTGTTCAATATAACGGAACTGCCGGCCGTCATCAAACTGATCGTAAGCAGCGCTTTCAGATGGGAACAGGCGGCAGGCGGTACGATCGGCGCCGCTCTGATGCAAGGGATCAAGCGCGGCCTGTTCAGCAACGAGGCAGGTATGGGATCGGCTCCGAACGTAGCGGCCACGGCATCCGTCACACATCCGGTCAAACAGGGATTGATCCAGACTCTGGGTGTTTTCACCGACACCCTGCTGATCTGTACCTGCACGGCTTTTATCATCCTGTTCAGCGGGGCGCCGTTGGACGGTTCGGTAAACGGGTACAACTGACACAGCATGCCCTGACGCTCGAAGTGGGAAAAGCCGGAGGAATATTCGTTGCCGTAGCGATCTTCCTGTTCGCTTTCAGCAGCATTATCGGGAACTACTATTACGGGGAAGCGAACATTCGTTTCATCACACCGAAAAAAAGCGTGCTCTATATCTACCGTCTGGCGGTCGGCGGTATGGTGATGTTCGGGGCGCTAGCAAGTCTGGAACTCGCCTGGAGCCTGGCGGATATCACGATGGCTTTCATGACGATCTGCAACCTGTTCGCCATCTCGTTGCTGAGCAAACAGGCCTTCCTGCTGCTGCACGATTACATTGCTCAAAAAACGTAGCGGGATCAAGAGCCCTGTGTTCGACAAGAACAAGCTGCCGGAACTGAAGGACAAGGCGGAATGCTGGTAAACGCTTCTTA
>ENA-OQCE01000081-OQCE01000081.1-human-gut-metagenome-genome-assembly--contig:-NODE-81-length-42077-cov-3.328462_pt1 | contig 42077 bp, 36 predicted proteins | sample MGYA00242495_ERZ504572 | MGnify/ENA primary metagenome ERZ504572 (study PRJEB26092, sample SAMD00036228) | human gut metagenome | host: Homo sapiens | study: EMG produced TPA metagenomics assembly of... | reverse complement strand
TGTAGCATTACTACTGAAGGGTAGACATGGTCTTAATCCTTGTTCTACTGGAATAACCTTTCTAACCTATTCAAGAAATAGAGAAAAGAAGGAAACGCAAACTAAGTGTCTTAATCCTTGTTCTACTGGAATAACCTTTCTAACTACTGCTTGTAATGCGCAAAGACAAGTTCTACGGTAGATGTCTTAATCCTTGTTCTACTGGAATAACCTTTCTAACTTGTATCGTGATCTCAAAGAAGCGTATCATGCCGATACGGTCCTTAATCCTTGTTCTACTGGAATAACCTTTCTACATTTATCGGTTATGTGGCTTTGAACAGGTAAACGCAGTCTTAATCCTTGTTCTACTGGAATAACCTTTCTAACAATATTTTATAATCATAGTAACAAACTTTGTTTGTCTTAATCCTTGTTCTACTGGAATAACCTTTCTAACGAGTGTGAAAGTTGATGAATGGTGGAAAGCCAAAAGAAGTCTTAATCCTTGTTCTACTGGAATAACCTTTCTAACTAGGAACTTGGAGTATGAGATCATTTATTAAACAATAGTCTTAATCCTTGTTCTACTGGAATAACCTTTCTAACGGTAGCGAATATAAATCATTTGGTTTTACTACTGCCGAGTCTTAATCCTTGTTCTACTGGAATAACCTTTCTAACAGCAAAAAAACCAACTTACTATCCATCAACACCTTGTTCCACTTTTTCACATAAGCCACTTTCGTTTTCACAAAAATTAGCTTTATTTCAAACAGATGCAAAGATAGTAATAATATTAATATATCAAAGAACTCAAAGGAAATATTTCCAAAGGTGAATCAACTATCAGTAAACGAACAGCTTTCGTCAGAAAAACAAGGTATTCTTGTTGTGCATGATGATATCCAATTCGATCTTCTGTCCAATCACCTTCATCGAACGTAAATAATCTGCCGATATCGGAACGATCAATATGCTATCATTATTTTCATATGCCGCCTGAACTTCTGCCAAATCTTTCCGTATGCTGTCATATTCCGACATCGACAAGTCCGCCAAAAAGATTGATCGTTGGACACGCATACACCCTTTCCTCTGCAAGTATTTGACGACTTGATGGCGCACTTTATTACTCTCTATATCATACATCACAAAAAACAACATATTGGAAGCCGGTCTGTTTACTCGATTTACAATTCCTAAAACTTTTTTGATGCGTTCATCCAAAGAGGACAAGTCCTCCGCATGGCCATCCAAACGATTCGGGACGGCCGATCCGGATATGCCTGCATGAATGAACTTTTGCATCTTCTCGACAAAAGTCAATGCCTTACGAGGTTTCTTTGCCATCTTGATTTCCGGTTATCGATCATTTATGAATCCAGTTATCAAATTGGCCATCAATTGGTTCAAATCGGCATTCGTCCCCGTGCGAGGCGATTGCACGACCGAGAAACCTCTCTTCCCGTAAAAGAGGTTCACCTCAGCCTGCTTCATTCCCATTTTAAACCGGATCTTTTTACCATATTGGATATTAATCACTTCGGCAATGGTAACACCAGCCTGCTCAACATAGGGTTTCAAGCTGCCATCATCTCTTCCAATTCCTGCGGGACAAATACTGGTTGCCGCTCTTTCTTCGCCTTCGGGTTGAGTAGCTGCTTGATCCGATCCATCGCCTCCTTGTCCGGATCGGACAGCCCCCGCTCTCTCGGGACGGAAGATGCTTCATAGGCTTTCACGATCTTCTCCTGTTCTCGCTTTTGCTCGAACAAGGCATAAGGATTGTCGAGATCGACAAATGCACTCATATTGACCGCCAAAGCATCCGGATTGTAATAAGCATCCGGATCCACACTAATGAAACAAGCACGTGTCACATCGCTTGTCCGCGCATCTATCACTTGCTGCAATTCGTATTGTTGGCTGAATTGCAACAAAAAAAGCTTTGTAGAACACCGAATACAGACCGCTGTCATAACAACGTTCCTTTAATTTGAAAAAGACCTTCAATCCATCTTCTCCCGGAGAAAGGAACGACAGGACTACCCGCTCGTCCTTTTCGATCCGCCTGCGTAACTCGGAAACAGAAAGCCCTTTGTCTGACAAATGATCAATGTCCATAATAAAATATTCGGTATAAGCGAAGTTTTCCGTTCGCCGATAAGGCGGATTGAACATCCCGCAAACGATATAAGGCAATCGACGTTTCAGCAGACCGTATTGCTTGCCGTCTATCTCACGTGCGACCCGAAGCTGGCGGATGGCGGAAGAAATCACCGGACGAGGATTACGCAGCGAGTCGTGTAAATATTTCACCGTCACTTTACGCAACGAGTCCGCTCTATTTGTTATGTTGGCCCCTGTCGAAATCATACCTAAATATATTTTTTCCATTTTTGTGCCAAATCCTGAGCATACAACGAGAGTTGCGTCAAACGGCTCCGGGAAACCCCTTTCACCATTATAATCTCGTTCAAATAGTCATTCAACGACTGGATGAGCACCCGGCGTCCCAAGCTTCAAGCCAGCAGGAGCCATCTTCGCGAACAGAATAATACTCATCAGTCACCACATCCTGCATCAACAAAGAACACACGACATAATCCACCCATACACGGTATAATTCAATCACATCATATACCAAGACCGGACGATTGTAATCGTCTCGGTGCATGACCCCGACATACGGGTCGATACCGGCTTTTATCAAAGCGCCTTCGATCTTTCCGTATAACAGGCCATATCCATAATTAAACAAAGCATTGGCCACATCCGTTGCCGGATGTTGGCTTCTTGCTTCAAAACGATATTTTTCGGGAAGAAGCAAATTCAAGGCCTTGAAATAGATTTTAGAAGAAAGCCCTTCCCAGCCTCGTAAGGTCGGCGCCACATCTGAAACGATCTCGCCATCAATGCCCTGCACCTTTGTACGGTAATCTTCCAAACGGTTGACCGACTTGTTCACCTCTTTCTCTATTTCGGCAGCACGCGGGATCATCATCAGCAACAAGGCCTGCTGGTTTTCGATCTTCCTAGAAATAACATCTTTGATCCAAAACACGGCATCTTTGGAAAAAGTAAAACTCAATTGCCCTTTCCTGATCAACGAAACGGAACCGTATTTCGGACTCCAGATCCTCCCAAGCGGCTGCCCACTCTTATCCATAAACAACACTTCGATTTCCCGCTCAATCGCGAGTAGCACTGCATCACTTGTGATTTGCGCTCCACGACCGATCTGGATAGAAGTAATACCTTCAGACGGAATACGTTGTTTCTCATCTTTCGTAAGAATGACAAAGCCCTCGTTATCACGACTCAATGATGTTCCAAATGTATTCAGCACCAACTCCATAACTGTTTCTTCAATATTAAAATAAGGTAATCGTTTACAAACATAAGAATATTTCTTGCAAAACTTGAATATATAAAGAAATATCTGCTCGTAAAGATTATATAAGAGGCAGATTTTTACTTGAAGATGTATCCGATCACCGTACCAGCGGTTGCCACTTCATATAAGTGCCGGTCCGCCACAACCACTCCATCAGGCCGAAGCGGAAACCTTTCAACCAATAATGACTAATCGCGATCTGCACACCCGTACAAACAAGACAAACCAATACGCTAATAAATCCCCAGTATCACATATATCAGCAAAATATCCACCCGGACAATCCATATTTTCAGATTTGATTTTTATTCGTTTTCTTCCGGGAACAAAATTACAGGGCATCACTCGAACAGAAGGAATACAAATTACGGTTTTGTGGATATTTTTTACTGTAGAACGGCTCTTGGTTCGGAATGAATCACATAGTGACCTGTTTTAGGATTCAAGAGAAACAAGATTGTAAATTAATTCGTATGTTTGCAGCCGTAACCTAAAAAATAAAGACAATGACAGTAATCATTTTAATAGCAGTGATCGTGATCCTGGCAATCTGGATCGTTTCTTTGTATAATTCGTTAGTGAAATTGCGCAACAACCGCGAGAACGCATTTGCCGACATCGACGTACAGCTCAAACAACGCCATGACCTTATCCCACAGTTGGTCGAAACGGTCAAAGGCTATGCCACACACGAGAAAGAGACCTTGGAACGCGTCATTAACGCCCGTAACGGGGCGATCAGCGCCAAAACGATCGACGACAAGATCATGGCCGAAAACGCCCTGACTTCCGCTCTTGCCGGACTGAAGATTACGCTCGAAGCTATCCCGATCTGAAAGCCAACCAGAACTTTTTGCAGTTGCAGGAAGAAATTTCCGACCTGGAAAACAAACTGGCCGCCGTACGCCGTTATTTCAATTCGGCTACGAAAGAGTTGAACAACGCAGTCGAGACATTCCCATCCAACCTGATCGCCGGCATGTTCGGTTTCAAGAAGGAAGTGATGTTCGACCTGGGCGAACAACGCGCAACACTCGAAGAAGCACCTAAAATCAAGTTCTAAGGATGCAATACGTCGGTATACAAACCCAACAGAGCAGGAACAATTTCCGTTCCTTGCTCCTGCTTTGCTTGTTTCCCTGCCTGGTAATGGGATTGCTTTTTGCGTTCTGCTACCTGCTCCACCTGCTGGCGATGAACGACGACGGCCTGACGGGGGCCGAACTGCTTGGATATTCCACCGGGATGTTCATCCATTTGGCGCCATACGTGTTGGGTGGTGTACTCATATGGTTCATCATCGCCTATTTTGCCAATACAAGCATCATCAACTCGGCAACCGGCTCCGAACCTTTGTCGAGAATGGAAAACAAAAGGGTATACAACTTAGTGGAAAACCTATGTATGAGCCAGGGAATGAAAATGCCCAAGATCAATATCATCAACGACGATTCTCTGAACGCTTTTGCAAGCGGCATCAACGAAAGGACTTACACCGTCAGCCTCTCACGGGGGATCATCGACAAGTTGAACGACCAAGAACTGGAAGCGGTCATTGCACACGAGCTGTCGCATATCCGCAACAAAGACGTGCGCCTGATGATCGTATCGATTGTCTTTGTCGGCATCTTTGCCATGCTCGCACAGATGGCCATGCGTTCCGTCTACTACTCGTCGATGAGCCGCAGGAGAGACGAGAAAAACAACACTGCGATCATCATCGTCTTAGTCATGGTTGTTGCAGCCATCGGTTATTTCTTCTCCATGCTGATGCGTTTCGCCATCTCGCGCAAACGGGAATACCTGGCCGACGCCGGGGCTGCCGAGATGACCAAGAATCCGCTCGCCCTCGCCAGCGCACTACGGAAAATCTCGGCCGATCCCGACATCGAAGCCGTCAAACGAGAAGACGTAGCCCAGCTTTTCATCCAGCATCCGGCCAACAGGCCAAAAGCGCACTGAATGGTTTAAGCGGACTTTTCGCCACTCATCCACCCATTGAAAAGCGGATACAAGTACTCGAACAATTCTAAATTTAATCAAGATTTAATATCCCTAATCATTCCAATCCCGGCATTAATTTAATATCTTTGATGCCGGATAAAAATAAGTGTTGGAAATGATACAAAAAGAATTGACCGGCGATCTTAAGCTGAAATGGGATCGCATACAACAGGCGATGCGGAAGATAAATGCCGACGGATGCTGCTTACCGTGGATGTAAATCTGTATTACACAACCGGACGTATCTATAGCGGCTATTTCTATCTTCCTGCGGAAGGTGCTCCGTGGTTCTTCGTGAAACGGCCGAACGGACTGGCAGGCGATCATGTCGAATACATTCGCAAACCGGAACAGATGGCCGAGCTCTTCGCGTTCTACGGACTGGAAATGCCGGAAAAGCTTCTGCTCGAAGCCGACGAACTGACATACAACGACTATATACGTCTGCAAAAGATCTTCAATCCGAAAGAGACCGGAAACGCAACCGCAATGATGCGTGAACTGCGCCGGATAAAGACACCGTACGAGATCGAAATGTTCCGCATCTCGGCCGAACGCCACGCCAAGACATATGCCGAAATTCCCGAATGTTTCCGCCCCGGAATGACTGATCTCGAATTCCAGTATGAAATAGAAAAACGGATGCGCAAGAACGGTTCCATCGGACTGTTCCGCGCCTTCGGAGCTAATATGGATATCTTTATGGGAAGTATCCTGGCGGGAGAAAACGCCGAAGTCCCCTCGCCTTTCGACTTTGCCTTAGGTGGTAGTGGTATCGACGCTTCCTGCCCGTTAGGTGCAAACGGAACGCCTCTGAAAGAAGGGACAGCCATCATGGTAGACATGGCAGGAAATTATACGGCTTATATGACGGATATGACACGTGTGTTCTCCGTCGGCCACCTGACCGAGCTTGCTTACCGGGCACATCAGACAGCCCTCCTTATCGAAAGCGAGATCGAGAATATCGCCCGGCCGGGCACACCTTGTGCCGAACTCTACGAGATAGCCGCCAAGATCACCGAAAGCCAGAGACTCGGCGCATACTTCATGGGGACCAAGCAACAAGCCAAATTCGTAGGGCACGGCATCGGCATCCAGATAAACGAGCTGCCGGTACTTACGCCCCGCTCGAAAGACATGCTGGAACCGAACATGGTATTTGCACTCGAACCGAAATATGTGATACCGGGTATCGGCGCCGTCGGCATCGAAAATAGTTTCCTGGTTACGGAAACCGGACTGGAGAAGATCACGCACTTCACAGAAGATATCATACAATTAGACAAATAAATCATAAATCATAAATCATAAATCATAAATCATAAATCATAAATCATAAATCATAAATCATAAATCATAAATCATAATGAAAAAAACAATCTCACTTCTCCTGTTACTGTCTGTCATCTTCATGCCGGTAAAGGCACAAGATGTAGAAAACGTAAAGCCGGTGAAGAATGTCATTCTTCTAATCCCGGACGGGACATCACTGGCTACAGTCTCTATGGCGCGTTGGCTGCAATGGTATACCAACCCCGACAAACCGAAATTGAACATCGACCGTATCTCTGCGGAACAGTCCGCACGCATTCTTCGAATGCCCCGATCGGCCGACTCGGCTCCTACGACTTCCTGCTACATGACAGGACAACCCAGCCGTACAGGCTACGTTTCCACCTACCCGGAGAACGACGGTGACAACGATATCTACCCGACCGATCCGGCACGCGCTTTCCAACCGCTGACAACCGTCCTGGAAGCTGCCAAAATAAAACAGGGCAAATCAACGGGACTGGTTTTCACCTGCGAATTCCCGCATGCAACACCGGCCGACTGCTCCGCCCACAGCTACAACCGTGGCAAATATGAATGGATCGCTCCGCAGATGGCTCACAACGACCTGAACGTCGTGATCGGTGGCGGCACCAGCCTGCTTCCCGAAGAGAGCGAAGCCTACCTGAAAGGTAACGGATACGGTATTTTCAAGAATGACATCGACGGTATGCGTAATTACAAAGGCAACAATATGTGGGCTTTGTTCGGAGATCGGGAAATGGCTTACGACATCGACCGAGATCCGAGCCAACAGCCATCCTTGGAAGAGATGACACGCAAGGCAATCGAAAAGTTATCCCAAAACCCGAACGGTTTCTTCCTAATGGTGGAAGGCAGCAAGGTCGACTGGGCTGCCCACGCGAACGATCCGGTCGGCATGGCCACGGATATGTTGGCTTTCGACCGTGCTTGCGGTGCTGCCCTCGAATTTGCCCGTCAGAATGGCGAGACTGCCGTAGTGATCGTTCCCGATCATGGTAACAGCGGTATCAGTATCGGCCGTGCCGACTGTAAAGGTTACGATAAACTGAGCAAGGACCAGTTGTTTCATCAGCTTTCTTTGTATAAATTGACAGCCGAAGGCTTTGCCAAGAAAGTGAACAGTGTACCGAATTCCGAAGTGCAAAACGTCTTCCGGGAATATGCCGGCTTCGAACTGACACCTGAAGAACTGGATGCCTTGAACCATTGCAAGAATTACAAAAACAGCCCGATCCCGGAAAATGAACGCTCGATCGAAGGCAAAGGCTCTTTATACAGCAGTTCGCTGACGACTTTCATGTCCAAGCTGCTTACCTCCAGAACCTGTTTCGGTTTCACAACTGGCGGCCACACAGGCGAAGAGGTGTTCCTTGCAGCTTACCATCCCGACCGTACAAGCTTACCTCTCGGTATGCACACGAATATCGAACTGAATCATTATCTCTGTGCCCTGTTCGGCATGACACACGACACGCTGGAAGAACTGACAGCCGGAAACTTCGCTCCTCACACGGAAGTATTCAAAGATTTCAAATGTGAAATCGTTCCGGCTAAAGACGAGAAAGGTTCTCCTTCACTGGTCGTAAAAAACAAAAGGAAGCAGATCAACATCACGCCGTTCAGCAACATCGTGACGATCGGAAAGAAAGGCCGGGAAGAAATCCGCCTGAATTCGGTAATCGTATACGTTGACAAAAACAATACATTCTACTTGCCGACCAAACTGGCAGAATATCTGCAATAAAAATAGAGAAGAGGGTGGTGTGCACACCACCCCTCTCTCGTGAAATTTATCTTCCCCATAAACCTGTCTTCCTCCTCCAAACGCCCTATTTACATAATACACGGCAATAAGTTATAGTTATTTGTTTTTTTTCAATCATTCTTTTCTTAAAATATCTATACTGTATAAATATGGAAGATTTATATAGACATTCAGACAAATAAAACCGCTCTTTTTAAGGTACATTTGCGTCATTTTTAATGAATAAAACGAATATGACAAGAGCAAATGCAAAATGGATACGGCTGATGGCAGTTATCGGCTGTACGACTATGTGGATGGCATCCTGCAAACATGCACCGGATGCACAGATGAAAGCATCTTACGCGACGATGAAAGTTTCTACGGCAAACAAAGAGCTGACAACCCCTTATTCGGCCACGATCCGCGGTCGCCAGGATATAGACATTTATCCGCAAGTATCGGGAACGATCGAAAGGCTTTGTGTAACCGAAGGAGAGGTCGTACGGAAAGGACAATTACTTTTTGTTATAGACCAAGTTCCTTACAAAGCTGCTTTAAAGACAGCCCAGGCAAATGTGGAAGTGGCAAAAGCAGCTTTAGCTACAGCCGAACTGAACTACAACAGTACTAAAGAATTATTTGCGAAAAAAGTCGTTTCCGCTTTCAACCTGAAAACAAGCGAAAACAGCTATCTGACGGCCAAAGCACAACTGGCGCAGGCGGAAGCACAAGAAGTGAACGCCCGCAACAACCTGTCTTATACGGAAGTCAAAAGTCCGTCCGATGGAGTTGTCGGTATGTTGCCTTACCGTGCCGGAGCATTGGTCAGCGCCAGTATTCCCCAACCGTTGACAACTGTTTCCGACAATTCGAACATGTATGTTTACTTCTCCATGACCGAAAATCAATTACTGGCTATGAGCCGCCAGTACAAAAGCATGGACGAAGCGTTGAAAAACATGCCGGAAGTGTCGTTGAAACTGAATGACCAGTCCATTTACGAACAAAAAGGAAAGATCGAATCGATCAGCGGAGTGATCGATCGGAAGACCGGGACAGTCGGCGTACGTGCCGTATTCCCTAACGAATCCCGCCTGCTTCATAGCGGAGCCTCCGGCAATGTGCTCATACCGCAAACTTACAAAGACTGTATCGTGATTCCTCAAGGTGCAACAGTCCGTTTGCAGGACAAGACGCTTGTCTATAAAGTGGTGGATGGGAAAGCTGTTTCCACATTGATTACTGTAGCTGAAATCAACGACGGTCGCGAATATATCGTACTTGACGGATTGAAGGTTGGCGAAGAAATCGTATCCGAAGGAGCCGGGTTAGTACGCGAAGGAACGCAAGTTAAATAAAGGATCGAAGTATGAAAGGAAATATATTTATCAAACGGCCTGTTATGGCCATCTCCATCTCCATTCTTATTTTGGCGATCGGACTAATTTCGCTCTTTACCTTGCCGGTCGAGCAATATCCTGACATTGCGCCGCCTACGGTCCACGTATCGGCAACCTATACCGGAGCGGATGCCAATGCGGTGATGAACAGTGTTATCATGCCACTGGAAGAAAGCATCAATGGTGTGGAAAACATGATGTACATGACTTCAACAGCAACCAATGCCGGTTCGGCAACGATCGAGGTATATTTCAAACAAGGGACAAACCCCGATATGGCAGCCGTCAACGTACAGAATCGTGTAACGAAGGCACAGGGTTTATTGCCTGCTGAAGTAACCCGTATCGGTGTCAGCACTCAAAAACGACAGACCAGCTTCCTGCAGATCGACGCACTTGTCAGCACTGACGGACGATTTGACAAGACCTTTCTCGGAAACTACCTCGACATCAACGTCATCCCACGTATCAAACGTATCGAAGGCGTAGGTGACGTAATGGAGTTGGGTGATACCTATAGTATGCGTATCTGGCTGAACCCCGAACGAATGGCCCAATACGGCTTGGTTCCATCGGATGTGACTGCTGTATTAGGAGAACAGAATATCGAGGCTCCGACCGGTTCGCTGGGTGAAAACTCGAAAAACGTTTTCCAATATACGATGAAATATCGTGGACGCTTGAAGAGCGTAGAAGAATTCCAGAATATCGTCGTCCGTGCTCAGGAAGACGGTTCTGTCTTACGCCTGAAAGATGTCGCTAAGGTTGAGTTGGGAACATTGAGTTACGGTTTCGACAGCCAAATGGACGGCAAACCAGCCGTGACATTCATGATTTACCAGGTAGCCGGTTCCAATGCTACGGAAGTCAACGAACGTATTGCCGCCGAATTGGAAAAGATGAAAGAAGAATTGCCTACAGGTATGGAATTCATCACGATGATGAGCTCCAACGACTTCTTATTTGCTTCTATTTATAATGTAGTCGAAACACTGATTGTGGCGATCATCCTCGTAATCCTCGTGGTGTATTTCTTCCTGCAAGACTTCAAGAGTACCTTGATCCCGTCTATTTCAATCATCGTTTCGTTGATCGGTACATTCGCCTGTCTGACCGCAGCCGGATTCACGATCAACATTCTGACCCTGTTTGCCCTGGTGCTTGCCATCGGTACGGTAGTGGATGACGCGATCGTAGTGGTAGAAGCCGTACAGGCGAAATTCGACGCGGGTTACACCTCGTCCTATCAAGCGACGAAAGATGCGATGGGTGACGTGACGATGGCCGTTATCTCTTGTACCTGTGTGTTCATGGCCGTGTTCATACCGGTAACTTTCATGGGTGGTACTTCTGGTATTTTCTACACACAATTCGGTGTGACGATGGCAACCTCCGTAGGTCTTTCCATGATCTGTGCATTGACGCTCTGCCCCGCCTTGTGTGCTATGATGATGCGCCCGAGCGATGGAAACAAGAGTGCCAAAAGTTTCAACGGACGTGTACGTGCAGCCTACAATGCCTCTTTCAATGCCGTGTTGGGCAAATACAAAAAAGGCGTCATGTTCTTTATTCACCACCGCTGGATGGTATGGGCCGGAACGATCGCATCCATTATTCTGCTGGGATGGCTTATCAGCAATACCAAAACAGGTCTTGTCCCGCAAGAAGACCAAGGGACCATCATGGCAAACGTGCCATTGCTCCGGGTAGCACATTGGAAGAAACGGGCAAGGTGCTGGACAAAGTAGAGAATATCCTGAAGAACACGCCCGAAGTAGAACACTACGCCCGCGTAGCTGGCTACGGCTTCCTGGCTGGTCAAGGTACTTCCTACGGTATGGCAATCATCCGTTTGAAAAACTGGGATGAAAGAAAAGGGGCCGAACATGTTTCCGACGCAGTAGTAGCCCGCCTAAACGCACAATTCGCCCAAATCAAAGAAGCGCAGATATTCTGCTTCCAGCCGGGTATGATTCCGGGCTACGGTCTGGGTAACTCTATCGAGTTGAACTTGCAGGACCGTACAGGTGGAGATATGAGCACTTTCTACGGCAACGCCATGCAGTATATCGGAGCTTTAAACCAGCGCCCAGAAGTTGCAATGGCTTATACTTCTTATGCAATGAACTTCCCGCAGATATCGGTCGATGTGGATGCAGCCAAATGTAAACGAGCAGGCATTTCACCTTCGACGGTTCTCGACGTATTGGGTAGCTATTGTGGTGGTGCATACGTTTCCAACTACAACCAATTCGGGAAAGTATACCGTGTGATGTCACAAGCCTCACCTGAATATCGTCTTGACGAACAAGCCCTGAACAACATGTTCGTCCGCAACGGGACGGAAATGGCTCCGCTCAGCCAGTTCGTAACCCTGAAACGGGTACTCGGACCTGAAGTATCCAATCGTTTCAACCTCTTTAGCTGTATCACAGTCAATGTGAACCCGGCACCGGGATATTCCACGGGTGAAGTACAACAGGCCATCGAGGAAGTGGCTGCCCAAATGCTGCCGACAGGATACGGGTACGAGTATGGCGGTATGGCACGTGAAGAGGCCAATACGGGAGGCTCGCAGACACTCTTTATCTATGCGGTCTGTATCTTGCTTATCTACTTGATTCTGGCTTGTCTGTACGAAAGTTTTCTTGTGCCTGGGCCGTTATCCTGTCTGTTCCGTTCGGTTTGATGGGTTCATTCCTGTTTGCCAAACTGTTTGGATTGGAAAATAACATCTACTTGCAGACCGGTGTAATCATGTTGATCGGACTTTTGGCCAAGACGGCAATTTTGATTACTGAGTTCGCCATCGAACGCCGTCGTAAAGGGATGGGGATCGTCGAATCGGCTTATTCGGCCGCACAAGCCCGTTTACGTCCGATTTTGATGACCGTACTTACGATGATCTTCGGTATGCTTCCGCTTATGTTCGCATCCGGAGCCGGAGCCAACGGTAACAGTTCATTAGGAACAGGTGTTGTCGGCGGTATGGCAGTCGGGACATTGGCATTACTGTTCGTCGTGCCGGTATTCTACATCATTTTCGAATACATGCAAGAAAAAATCCGTCCGCCGATGGAAGTTGAAACCGATATGCAAGTTGCGTTGGAAAAGCAAAAGAGCCAAACCGAACGTGACGGTTTAAACAATGAAAATAAATAAGGTATGAAGAAAATAATCGTATTAACAACCGCAACCGCCCTGTTGAGCAGTTGCGGCATATACACCAAATATCAACCGGCCGAGACGACTCCGGACAACCTGTACGGAGAAGAGGTGGCTGTCGATGATACGACCAACTTCGGTAATGTGAACTGGCGGGAACTTTTTACGGACCCGCAGTTACAGGCTCTTATCGAACAAGGGTTACAAAACAACACCGACCTCCGGTCCGCCCAATTGCAGATCGAGGAAGCGGAAGCGGCGTTAATGTCGGCAAAACTTGCTTTCCTTCCTTCGTTCGCACTTTCCCCGCAAGGAACGATCAGCAGTTTCGACGGTGGGAAAGCGACAAAGACATACACGCTGCCAGTCACAGCCAGTTGGGAACTGGACATCTTCGGACGTCTGCGCAATGCCAAGCAACAGGCTAAAGCACTGTATGCCCAAAGCAAGGACTACCAGCAGGCTGTGCGTACCCAGTTGATCGCCGGGATCGCCAACGTATACTATACATTGTTGATGTTAGATGAACAGTTAGCCATTTCGCAACAGACAGAAGAAGCCTGGAAAGAGACGGTGGCTTCTACCCGTGCATTGATGGATGCCGGATTAGCCAACGAGGCGGCCACTTCCCAAATGGAAGCGGCTTACTACAGCGTACAGACTTCCATTCTTGACTTGAAAGAGCAGATCAACCAAGTCGAAAATAGTCTCGCCCTATTGCTCGCTGAGACACCGCGCCGCTACGAACGTGGAAAGCTGGCCGACCAGCGGCTCCCGGAAGACGTAGCAGTCGGCGTACCTATGCAAATGTTATCGAACCGTCCCGATGTACGTGCTGCCGAACGTTCGCTGGAACAAGCATTTTACGCAACCAACCAGGCTCGTGCCGCTTTCTATCCTTCCATCGTACTGAGTGGAAGTGCCGGATGGACCAACTCGGCAGGGAGTATGATCGTCAATCCAGGCAAATTCCTGGCTTCGGCAGTCGGCTCACTCACACAACCATTGTTCAATAAAGGACAGATCATGGCCCAATACCGCATCGCCAAAGCACAGCAGGAAGAAGCAAGCCTGTCTTTCCAGCAAGCCTTGCTGAATGCCGGCAGCGAAGTCAACGACGCTTTAGTCGCCTGCCAGACAAGCAAGGCCAAGACCCTTTTGTTCGAAAAGCAAATCCAATCCTTGGAAAAAGCATTGGAAAGCACCTCGTTGCTGATGGAACATGGTACGACGACCTATCTGGAAGTGCTGACCGCCCGCCAGTCCTTGTTGAGTGCACAGCTGTCACAAACAGCTAACCGGTTCACCGAGATACAAAGCGTGATCAACCTTTATCAAGCTTTAGGCGGCGGTAGAGAATAAGAAAACATTTTTTATCCATAAAAGCCAAAAACCTTCTAAACCGGACCTTTTACCTATTCCATAGGACCTGTTTCAGAAAAAGTATCCAAACTTCAACGAAACAGGTCCTTTTTTATCAAATGAAAAATAAGCGGAGCCATGACATTGTCTATTCATTTTTTTATACTTTTGTGGGCATAAGACAGAATATACACAACAATGAAAAGTAAAAGTTTAGTTTCTATCGATCAATGCTCCAAAGAGGACATTCTTCGTATTCTGGATAACGCCAGGAAGTTTGAAGCAAATCCGAACCGTAAGGTGCTGGAAGGCAAAGTTGCAGCGACCTTGTTCTTCGAACCCTCCACCCGCACACGTCTGAGTTTCGAAACTGCGGTGAACCGGTTGGGCGGCCGTGTGATCGGTTTCTCCGACGCTTCCACGACTAGTTCCTCCAAAGGCGAAACACTGAAAGATACCATCCTGATGGTAAGCAACTACGTCGATCTTATCATTATGCGCCACCATTTGGAAGGCGCCGCCCGTTATGCATCGGAGGTTACGGACGTGCCTATCATCAATGCCGGTGACGGAGCAAACCAGCATCCTTCCCAGACAATGCTGGACCTCTATTCCATTCAAAAGACACAAGGCAAGCTGACCGATCTCAACATCACAATGGTAGGCGACCTGAAATACGGACGTACCGTACACTCACTGATAGTAGGTATGTCTCATTTCAACCCGACATTCAACTTTATCGCACCAAACGAACTCCGCATGCCGGACGAACAGAAAAACTTCTGCGACAAACATGGCATCAAATACAACGAATATACCGAATTTACGGAAGACATCATCAACCAGACGGATATTCTGTACATGACTCGTGTACAACGCGAACGTTTCACCGACCTCGAAGAATACGAACGTGTAAAGAATGTGTATATACTGAAGAATGACATGCTGAAAAACAGTCGCGAGAACTTGCGCATCCTGCATCCGCTGCCTCGCGTGAACGAAATCGCTTATGATGTGGACGATAATCCGAAAGCCTATTATATCCAGCAGGCACGCAACGGACTGTTCGCCCGTCAAGCCATCATCTGCGAAGTGTTGGGCATTTCCGTTGAAGATTAAGAATCCCGTTTCCTGATTTTCAACTTTCAATTATCAATTTTCAATTATCAAAGTTATGTCAGCAGAAAAGAAAAAGAATTGCGAGTCGCCGCTTTAAGGAGAACGGTACTGCCATTGATCATATTCCCCCCAGCCAGTTGTTTAAAGTAGCCAAATTACTGGGGCTGGAAAACATGGACAATACGATTACGATCGGCAACAATTTCCACAGCAATAAAATGGGCAGTAAAGGCATGATCAAAATCTCCGACAAGTTCTTCTGTGACGAAGAGATCAACCGCATCGCCCTGATCGCCCCAAACGTGATCCTGAACATTATCCGCGATTACGAAGTGGTGGAGAAAAAGACCGTTACCTTACCAGACGAACTGGTAGGGCTCGTAAAATGCAACAATCCGAAATGCATTACCAATAATGAACCAATGCCGACTCGTTTCGATGTAATCGACAAAGAAAAGGGTACGATCAGATGCCATTATTGCGAACGCAAGATTAATAAAGAAGACATCATCGTTAAATAATTAACAATCGACAATGGACAATCGACAATTATTTGTCGCAGTCTTTTAATTGCCCATTGTCAATTACCAATTGTCATGAAACACGACTGGAAGCCCGGCACGATGATCTATCCGCTGCCAGCAGTAATGGTTAGTTGCGGCTCTGAGCTTCAGAATACAATATTATCACTGTCGCGTGGTGGGTACGATATGTACTAACCCACCGATGTGTTATATCTCCGTCCGTCCGGAACGTCACTCCTACCCGATCTTGAAAAAGAACATGGAATTTGTGATTAACCTGACAACCCGCTCTTTAGCATACGCAACAGACTGGTGTGGTGTCAATTCCGGCAAAGATCATACTAAGTTCGAAGAGATGAAACTGACGCCAGGAAAAGCCTCAGTCGTAAATGCTCCAATCATCGAAGAATGCCCGCTCTGCATCGAATGCCGGGTAAAAGAAGTAATGGCATTAGGCAGCCATGACATGTTTATCGCCGATGTGGTAAACGTGCAGGCCGACGACAAATATCTGGACCGGAAACGGGAGCTTTCGATATGCAGCGTGCTGACCTGCTGGCTTATTCACATGGCAAATATTACGGATTGGGCGACTTTGTCGGTAAATTCGGCTGGTCGGTCAGAAAGAAAAAATAGTCATGAAGAAAATTTACCTTATATTGCTGATACTTCCATTCTGTTTCTCGGCCAACGCCCAGAAGTTTATCAAGATCGAAGACAAGACATTCAACTGGGGAGGAAAAGTTGGAGTCAATGCCGCGCTCCCGATTGTCAAATCGTTGACGATAGACAATCAGGAGATGGAAGACATACGTCTGCAATATAAGGTAGGTTACCAAGCAGCTGTGTTTGCACGAGTCAATATCGATCGTTTCTATATTCAACCCAGCTTGGCATGGCAATATACGGAAGGTGACATACGTTTCAACATACCACAGACAGAAAACAGCCTGCCTGACGGGACAAACACCCAAATGCCTATCGGCAAGAACCGGATTACTTATAAGTCCGCCACGCTCGAAGTTCCGGTGATGATCGGTTATTATCTGGTAAAAGAAGGTCCGTACGCATTAAGCATGATGTTCGGCCCCAATATCAAATACAACTACAAAACGCGCTACAGTACAGATATGACAGACAGACCCCGCGAGTTTGAAGACGACAATACCCCTTTCGGCATCAGCATAGCCGCCGGGCTGGGAGTCAGTATCTGGCGTCTGTTTCTTGACTTCAGTTATGAATTCGGTTTGAACGAGGTAGCTTCCGATTTCCGTGAGATAGGTACCGAGGCCAACCAGAAAGGAACTCTCAACATTGAAAAACGAACAAACATAATGAGTTTCTCACTCGGTTTCCTGTTCTGATTCAGATTTTCATTGTTAAACCATTAAAAAACATATCAGATGAAAAAAGTCAAGATTACGGTATTAAAAACTACTTTAGATGAACAACTGGCCCGCGAATACGGCGCCAAAGGACTGACCGCCTGCCCCATGCTGAAAGAAGGACAAGTTTTTTATGCTGATTATGCCAAGCCGGAAGGTTTTTGTGACGAGGCTTGGAAAGCGATTTACCAATATGCTTTTGCGTTGTCACATGGTGCCGGAAAAGAAGTATTCTATTATGGAGACTGGATCAGAAAACCGGGAGTTGCCATCTGCAGTTGCAATGACGGATTACGCCCTGTCATATTCAAGCTCGAAGCGACGGACGAAGAGTCCGAGATAGACTACACGCCTGTCCGTTGACCAAAAATCAGGATGTATACCCTTATCCTGTAAAAATGGTACTTATCCCCGTAATTCATATACAATCCGAACCAACCTGTCACAGTAACTTTGTATCTGTTCCTCCGGAACATTTTTAATAGCGATTTAAACTAATATACAAGTATGGCAAAAAAAGTATTGATCTTATCATCCAGTCCCCGCCGAGGCGGCAACTCAGACACGCTCTGTGACGAATTTATGCGTGGTGCGGCAGAAAGCAATCATGAAGTGGAAAAGATTTTCCTGAGAGACAAAACAATCCATTACTGTACGGGATGCAGTACATGCAGTCTGTACCAGAAGCCATGCCCTCAAAAAGACGACGCGGCAGAAATCATCGAAAAAATGGTGGATGCCGATGTGATCGTAATGGCTACCCCAGTCTATTTCTACACAATAAGCGCTCAAATGAAAACCCTGATAGACCGCTGCTGTGGAAGATACACGGAGATGAACGGCAAGGAATTTTATTTCATCGTAACGGCAGCCGAAGACGACCGTAAGAAAATGCTCCGCACGATCGACACTTTCCAGGGATTCCTGGACTGCCTGGAAGATCCCGTAATAAAAGGAACCGTGTTCGGATTAGGCGTTTGGCACAAAGGAGAGATCAACGGAAATCCCGCCATGAAAGATGCCTATCAAATGGGAAAACAGGTTTAAGCGATTGCAATGACAGCCCTTTTCAAAGCATATATGTTTTGAATGCAAAACATATATGTTTCGTTTTCAAAACACCGGTGTTTTGAAAAAAGAATCCTTTACTGCAATAAACTTCATGCCTCCATGAGCGGTTATATATACAATAACAACATAAAATTTAAAAGCTATGGGATTTTTATGGTACATTATCATAGGTATAGCAGCCGGCTTTCTGGCCGGTAAAATCATGCGGGGCGGTGGCTTCGGAGTAATAATCAATCTGATTTTGGGAATAGCCGGCGGTGTATTGGGCGGCTGGGTATTCGGATTACTCGGAATTGCAGCTTCCGGTATTATCGGCAGTCTGATTACGGCGACAGTCGGAGCCATTCTGATGTTATGGATCGCTTCGTTGTTTAACAAACGAAATGTAGATTAATAACAACAGGACATATAGGTAACGCAAATCCACCCAATTGGCAAGATCTGCGTTACCCTGTTTTTTCAGCTATTTACGGGAACACATCCTATTTCAACACAACCAATACCTTGACCGGGCCATGTGCACCCAATACAAGAGCCTGTTCTATATCAGCTGTTTTAGAGGGGCCTGAGATAAAAGCACCGAAATCATATGTCATGTTTTCCGTCCGTTTATAGGCTTCATGCATATTGTTCACGATCGAATTGCGGTCTATCAGCATAACCAGGCTGTTGGAGATAAAATACAATGCCTTATGCTTTACCTGGCGGGTAATCCAGACAGCCCCGTTCTCGGCTACACCAAAATGGCCTTCCACGATGGCAAGGTCTGTATTGTCCAACTCACGAGGATCGTCGAGATCGTCCGGATTAAAGGTGGCACAGGTGATACTGGACAGATTGGAGGCGATACGGATTGCATCAGGAAAATGGTGACGAATAATATCGTTGATATCGTCTCCAGCTGCATCAGGACCGACTTGCCCCCCAGCAGCTTTCAGAGAGTCGGTAAACTGGAGGATTTTATCTTCGTAAGTGATGGCATCCAGCGTCAGTTCCGGCATATCGTAACGTTTGCCGGTGTGACGACGGATAGCAGATAATATATCGTTTTTGCTACTCATTGTCGTATCATTTTAAGGGCAAGCATACTTCACCCCTACATTATTTTATCTTGTTACTTTTCCACATTTCATTGAACGACTGCTTGGCAAAAGCTGGCAGTTCACGGCCCTTCCCCCATGCATTCAAAGCGTTGTAAATCATAAAAACGAGGCATGTTATTGACTACCGGGGCAAACTTCAAAGCCGTATTGAACAGTTTCGGACGTTCCATCAGGAACTTCATGCCGCCGGACATAATCTTTTTCTCCGTACTCGCTTTCCCTATCTTATCCAAGTCCTGACGCCAGCGATAGATCTGTTGGCCGAGGTCTATCTTGACCGGGCAAACATTCGAGCAAGAGAGGCACAACGAACAGGCAGAAACATTGTCCGAATATTTCACCGGATCTTTCAGCATCCCTAGATTGATCCCAATCGGGCCGGGTATAAAATATGTATAGGAATAACCACCGCTACGGCGATAGACCGGACAAGTATTCATACACTCGCCACAACGGATGCAGTTCAGCGTACGGATATGATCGGGACATGCCAGGATATCACTCCGCCCGTTATCGACTATGATGATATGAAACTCACCTCCTTCTTTCGGTTTACAATAGTGAGAAGTGTAGGAAGTGATCGGCTGCCCCGTGCCGGAGCGTGCCAGCAGGCGGGTGAAGACACCTAACGAGTCCCGATCCGGCACGATCTTCTCCATTCCGAACGTCGCAATGTGAACATTCGGGAAAGAAGTTCCCATATCTGCATTCCCCTCGTTGGTGCAGACCACTATCTCTCCGGTCGAAGCAACTGCAAAGTTAGCTCCCGTCATGGCAACATCGGCTGTCAGGAATTTCTCACGCATATTTTTGCGGACGGCATGCGTCAGATAGGTCGGGTCGGAATTGCCTTTTTCCGTACCTAACACGCGCTCCATCATCTCGCCCACCTCCTGCCGCTTGATATGGATAGCGGCATCACGATATGGCTGGGATGAAGTTTCATCCATTGAAGGATACGTTCGCCGAGGTCGCTCTCGATTATATCGTAACCTTTTCCGAACAGGTAATCGTTCATGCCACACTCTTCTGTCAACATGGATTTGCTCTTTATCAGCGTATGCGCCTTGTGCTGTTGCAGGATTTCCTCGACGATCGCATTATGTTCCGCCGCGTCTTTCGCCCAATGGACAATCGCTCCGTTGGCCGTGGCGTTCTTCTCGAACTCTTCCAAAAGGACATCCAAATGGCTGTTCGAATAAAGTTTGATCTCACAAGCCAGTTCACGCAAGCGTTCCCATTCGGGAAGCGAATGGCTCATTTTATCCCGTTTGGCACGCACCATCCAGAGGGTTTCGTCGTGCCAGGCTTCCTGCTTGCGGTTCCCGATGAAGCGGGCAGCCGCTTTTGAATGTTTCGTGCTCATAATCCGGAGGCTAATATTTCAACAATATGAATCGTTTTGATCGGAAGGTTGTCACGCTTGATCACGCCTTCCATATGCATCAGGCAGGAACTGTCGGCACCGGTGATATACTCGGCTCCCGTACTCATGTGATCTTTCACCTTATCTCGTCCCATACAGACGGACACTTCGGTTCCTCAATCGCAAACATGCCACCGAACCCACAGCACTCGTCGATACGTTTCGGTTCGAATATCTCAATGCCTTTCACCAAAGAGAGGAGATCGCGCAACTTAGAAAAATACGGGATATTCCGTTCACTCGGAGAAGAAAGATGCAACTCGCGCACACCGTGACAGCTATTGTGAATGCTTACCTTGTGGGGAAATTCAGCTTTCAGTTCCTTGACCTTCACAATATCGTGCAGGAACTCGCAGATATCATAAATCTTCTTGCTGTTCATACACACATGACCTGCCTTTTCCAGAATACCGGGATGATTCTCTTTCACGAAAGCGACACAACTGGCAGAAGGGCCAACCACATAATCGTACGAACGGAACAGTTCTTCCATACGCAGCGCCAACCCTGCCGATTCATGCTCGAATCCGGCATTTGCCATTGGCTGGCCACAACAAGTCTGGTCTAACGGATAATCCACATCCAACCCGAGACTTTTCAATAATTTATAGGAAGCAACACCAACTTCCGGATATACCGCATTGATATAGCAGGGAATAAATAATCCTATCTTCATATTGGTTTATTTTAATTACCACAAATGTAATAATTATTTCTGTTACTTTGAACTTGATCCAAAAGTAACAAATCACTTATACTCCTGCCAGCTTCGGATTTGTATATCGTCCATGCCCAGCGTACAGAATGCTTCGATAAAGGCGCTTGCCAGACGGGCATTTGTGATGAGCGGAATGTTCAGGTCGATGGCGGCACGACGGATCTTATAGCCATTATTCAACTCACCGGCTGAAAGGTCGCGCGGAATATTCACTACCATGTCGATCTTCCTTTCGTGGAGCATGGTGAGTGCTTGAGGTTCCATGTCCTCCTCGCTCGGCCAGTAAACTCGCGTACTGGAAATGCCGTTTTCTTCGAGAAAGCGGTGTGTCCCGCCTGTTGCGAAGAGGTTGTAGCCTTTCGATGCCAGCATCTTGGCGGCATCCAACATGGCCACTTTCTGTTTTGGCGTACCCGTCGAGAGCAGAATATTCTTTTCTGGGATACGGAGACCGACGGAAAGCATACTTTTCAAAACAGCCTCGGAAACATCGTCGCCGATACACCCGACCTCGCCCGTCGAAGCCATATCGACACCTAAAACAGGGTCAGCTTTCTGCAAGCGGTTGAAGGAGAACTGCGAGGCTTTGATACCTACATAATCCAGATCGAATTCGTTCTTATTAGGTTTCTCGACAGGTAAACCTAACATGATGCGAGTGGCCAGTTCAATAAAGTTAATTTTCAATACTTTGCTGACGAAAGGAAAGGAACGGCTCGCGCGAAGGTTACATTCGATCACCTTGATCTCGTTGCCTTTCGCCAGATATTGGATGTTGAACGGACCAGAGATATTCAGCTCTTTTGCGATCTGCTTGCTGATACGCTTGATGCGGCGGACCGTTTCAACATACAGCTTTTGTGCGGGAAACTGGATAGTTGCATCGCCGGAATGCACACCGGCAAACTCGATATGTTCGGAGATAGCATACATGACGATCTCACCCTTATCGGCTACTGCATCCATTTCCACTTCCTTGGCATGTTCGATGAACTGGCTGACAACGACCGGATGTTTCTGCGACACGTTGGCTGCCAGCTGCAAGAAGCGTTCGAGTTCTTCCTGGTTGGAGCAGACATTCATGCGGCGCCACTCAGCACATAACTCGGACGAACCAAGACCGGAAAACCCACCTCAGCCACAAACTCGTTGATATCTTCCATCGACGAAAGCTCTTTCCAACGCGGCTGGTCCACACCGATGCGGTCCAGCATGGCGGAAAATTTCTCGCGATCTTCGGCATTGTCGATACTCTTGGCGGATGTCCCCAAGATATTGACATGCTGCTCGTCCAGACGCATCGCCAGGTTATTGGGTATCTGGCCGCCTGTCGAGACAATCACGCCATGCGGATTTTCCAGTTCGAGGATATCCATCACACGCTCGAAGGTCAGTTCATCGAAGTAAAGGCGGTCACACATATCATAGTCGGTCGAAACTGTTTCAGGATTGTAGTTGATCATCACCGAACGCCAACCTTCCTTACGGATCGTTTCCAACGCCTGCACGCCACACCAGTCGAACTCGACCGAACTGCCGATCCGGTAAGCGCCGGAACCCAGCACGACGATGGAACGGTGGTCACCCTGATACTGCACGTCGTTTTCCGTACCGCTATAGGCAGATACAGATAGTTCGTCTGCGCCGGGTATTCAGCAGCCAGCGTATCGATCTGTTTCACTACCGGAACGATGCCGTGTTCCTTACGAAACTGGCGGATCTGCATCATACCTTTTTCTATATTTCCCTCAAGGCCGAAGGCGCGAGCTATCTGAAAATCGGAGAAACCTTGCCGTTTCGCCTTGCGAAGCAATGAACTATGGACTATGGACGATTGACAATTATCAGGATTGCGATATTCTTTCTTAATTGCCAATTGTCCATTGTCCATTGTCAATTTATGCAACTCCTTGGAGGTACACATGATTCCGTAGAGTTTTTGTAGGAACCACCGGTCTATCTTGGTCAGTTCGTGTATCTGATCGATGGTATATCCGGCACGGAACGCTTTGGAGATAACGAAGATACGGGTGTCGGTCGGTTCATGGAGTGCCTTGTCGATGTCGGTTATCACCAGCTCCTTGTTTTCCACGAAACCATGCATGCCCTGTCCGATCATACGCAACCCTTTTTGGATCGCCTCTTCGAAGGTGCGCCCGATCGCCATCACCTCGCCCACAGATTTCATGCTCGACCCCAACTCACGAGCCACACCATGAAACTTACCCAAATCCCAGCGCGGGATCTTGCAGACCACATAGTCGAGAGCCGGTTCGAAGAAAGCACTTGTCGTCTTCGTCACCGAGTTTTTCAAATCGAAAAGGCCGTAACCCAGTCCCAACTTGGCTGCGACGAAAGCCAACGGATAACCGGTTGCTTTAGAGGCCAGCGCAGACGAACGGGAGAGACGGGCGTTCACTTCGATCACGCGGTAGTCTTCGCTCTCCGGATCGAAAGCATATTGCACGTTACATTCGCCCACGATACCGATATGACGGATGATCCGGATAGCCAGTTCACGAAGTTTATGATACTCGCTGTTGGTCAGTGTCTGTGACGGAGCAATCACGATGCTTTCGCCGGTATGGATACCCAACGGGTCGAAGTTCTCCATGTTGCAGACCGTGATACAGTTGTCGAAACGGTCGCGCACCACCTCATATTCCACTTCTTTCCATCCCTTCAAACTCTTTTCCACCAACACTTGAGAAGAGAAAGAGAAGGCTTTTTCAACCAGTACATCCAGTTCCTCCTCATTGTCGCAGAAGCCGGAGCCGAGGCCGCCCAAAGCATAAGCGGCACGGACAATCACCGGATAGCCTAACTCGGCAGCAGCCCGGCGGGCATCTTCGGCATTTTCCACCGCTTCGCTCTTGATCGTCTTCACACCGATCTCGTCGAGTTTGCGGACGAAGAGTTCGCGATCCTCCGTATCCATGATTGCCTGTACCGGAGTACCGAGTACACGGACGTTATATTTTTCCAGCACACCACTCTGGTAAAGCGCCACACCGCAGTTCAACGCCGTCTGGCCTCCAAAAGCGAGCAGGATGCCATCCGGACGTTCTTTGGCGATCACCTTTTCGACAAAGAAGGGAGTGACGGGCAGGAAATAAACGGTATCTGCCACTCCTTCCGAAGTCTGTACCGTAGCGATGTTCGGATTGATAAGCACTGTCTGGATTCCCTCCTCCTTGATGCTTTCAAAGCCTGGCTACCTGAATAGTCGAATTCTCCCGCTTCACCGATCTTTAGGGCGCCGGAACCGAGTATCAGGACTTTCTTTATATCTTCTTTCATTTTCAGACTCTTTTATTCGTTAACATTTTTAGATCTGTCGTCCCAATTCCTAAAGCAAATCGACAAACTTATCGAAGATAAACTCCGTATCGGTCGGTCCGCTACATGCTTCGGGATGGAACTGGGAAGAGAAGAAAGGCTTCGTCTTATGCCGGATTCCTTCGTTTGTCCCGTCGTTCATATTGACAAAGAGCGGTTCCCAGTCAGTCCCCAATGTGTCATTATCCACTGCGTAGCCGTGATTCTGGGAGGTGATAAAACACTTCTCCGTCCCCACCATACGCACCGGCTGGTTATGGCTGCGGTGGCCATACTTCAGTTTATAGATCGAAGCACCGCCTGCTTTGGCAAGCAACTGGTTTCCCATGCAAATGCCACAGATCGGTTTGTCCCCATCCAATGCCTTGCGGATATTCCGGACAGCAACATCGCAAGTATTGGGGTCGCCAGGGCCGTTCGAAAGGAAAAGCCCGTCGTATTCCAAATGATTGAAATCATAGTTCCAGGGAACACGTATCACCGCTACATTCCGCTTCAAAAGGTTACGGATGATATTGGCTTTCACACCACAATCGAGAAGCACAACACGCTTCAAGAGTTGAGAGTTGAAAGTTGAAAATTGAAAGTTGTCGAAGCCTACAGGGTAATGGGTGGTGATCCCGTCAGGTAAGTAGGCGACAATGTCTTTGCAAGAAACACGATCCACATAATTGATGCTACCGTAATCCGGTATTTCCCCTCCACTTTCACCTTCTTTATCGGCGGTGCCGATAACGATACGTCCCATCATTACCCCGTGCTCTCGTATCTTTTTTGTCAGCGCACGGGTATCGATGCCGGTGATTCCGGGAATCTTCTCACGTTTCAACCAGTCACCAAGGCTTTCCACAGCATTCCAGTGGCTATACTCTTCACTATAGTCACTCACGATAATCGCCTCCGCATGAATTTTCTCACTCTCCATAAAGGTAGGCAAGCCGTTCTCTTCGATAGAGAAAGGAGGCACCCCGTAGTTTCCGACCAGCGGATAAGTCAGAACCATCAACTGCCCGGCATACGAAGGGTCGGTAAGACTTTCGGGATAACCGGTCATAGCAGTGTTGAACACCACTTCGCCGGCCACTGCCTTGTCAAAACCAAAAGAGAAGCCGTGAAACATGCTTCCGTCGTCTAAGACCAATGTTGCTGTTTTTCTTGTCATTTTCAATATTCAATTATCATTTTTCAATTCCCCAATATTCCTCTTCCATATAATGAATGAACGCTTCGTTCACCATTCGTACACCACCAGGTGTCGGATAATCACCGGAGAAATACCAGTCGCCCGGATGATCAGGACAAGCGGCATGTAACCCTTCGAGTGTCTGGTAGACAATCTCCACCTTCGCACGTGTTCCTACGGGGGTAAGCAGTTCCACCATCTTGGCCGAAATTTCCTCGTCGGTGAAAGACGCATAAATCTCCTTCACATAATTTACGGTCGCATCGCACGGCATAACCTGCTGCCGCTTGGCTTTCTTATAGGCATCGAGCAGAACGGATTCCATCCCCTTGTCCACTAAAAGTGCCACGGCAGCCTTGAACGCGATAAATTCGCTCATACGAGACATATCAATACCGTAATAGTCCGGATAGCGCACCTGCGGAGACGAGCTGACCACCACGATCTTCTTCGGATTCAGGCGGTCCAGAATACCGATGATACTCTGCCGGAGTGTCGTACCGCGCACGATACTGTCGTCGATCACGACAGATTGTCCTCGAAAGGCACGATGCTTCCGTACGTGATATCGTACACATGGGCAGCCAGATCGTTACGACTGTTTCCCTCGGCAATAAAGGTACGCAATTTTATATCTTTGATCGCTACTTTTTCACACCTAACACGCATGGACAGGATTTGTTCCAGTTCTTCCTCCAGAAGCAGGTGGCTGCGATCGGCGATCCATTCCTTTTTCTTCTTGTTCAAATATTCGTTCATGCCCTCCTGCAATCCAAAGTAGGCGACCTCCGCCGTATTCGGGATAAAGGAAAAGACCGTATGGTTCAGATCGTTGTCCACAGCCTTCAAGACTGCAGGTACAAGATTTTCACCCAACCGTTTCCGTTCGCGGTAAATATTCCGATCGCTTCCACGTGAGAAGTAAATGCGCTCGAACGAGCAGGCCTTATTTTCCTTCGGCTCTACGATCTGCGACGTATGCCAATTACCTTGCTTGTTGATGATCAGTGCCTCTCCCCTTTTCAGTTCATGTACATCTTCGGCAGGCACGTTCATGGCCGTCTGGATCACCGGACGTTCGCTTGCCAGGATCACGATCTCGTCATCGGCATAATAGAACGCCGGACGGATGCCCCAGGGATCGCGCACGCTGAAAGACTCACCACTCCCGGTCAATCCGCAGATCACGAAACCACCGTCCATTGCGGGGCACAACGTTTCAGGACATTCGACAGATCGACATTCGCCTCGATCGCATGGGTGATATTCATTCCTTTCATTCCTTCGGCTTCGTACTTCCGGTACAGGCGTTCGACCTCACGGTCCAGACGGTGCCCCACCTGTTCTAACATGATGAAAGTGTCGGCATAGGCACGCGGATGCTGGCCGATGGCTGTTATCTCTTCAAAAATATCCTGTACGTTAGTAAGATTGAAATTACCGCAAAGAGCAAGGTTCTTGGCTCTCCAGTTGTTACGGCGTAAAAAAGGATGGACATAGGAAATACCGGATTTCCCGGTCGTACTGTAACGCAGGTGTCCCATATAAAGCTCTCCTGCAAAGGGAAGGTTTGTTTTAGCAAAAAGCGGATCGTTCAGTTTGTCGGGCGGCAAATCCTTGTAATACTCATGAACGGCTGCGAATATCTCGGTAATGGCTTCTGTGCCTAATGCTCTTTCCCGAAACATATATTCTTCGCCGGGACTAGCTTCCAACTTGACGCATGCTAAACCGGCTCCTTCTTGACCGCGGTTATGCTGCTTTTCCATCAACAAATAGAGCTTATTGAGCCCATACATCCAGGTTCCATACTTCTGATGATAATATTCCAAAGGCTTTAGTAACCGGACCATGGCGACTCCACACTCATGTTTAAGTACTTCCATTTGGTTCTATCTTGTTTATTTCGACTGCAAAGATACTTACATTATATTACATAATGTTCATGTAAACGAAGTTTATTTGACACATTAATAGAAATAATCATTTTATCTACCATTAGTTAAATTATTCTATAAAACAATATTCTTTCAACAAATCTACCAAATAAAAAGAAAAAGCCCTTTCATCACATACGGATCGTAAGAAAGCAAAAGGCTTTTTTATATAATCATTATCAGAGCGATTTTGTTCTGGGAAATCGCTTTTGGATTTCTCATTTACACAAACTGACTTTATAAACAAAATGCGGCATGTCCACCCCTCGGTAATGCTTTATGAAGGTTGCCACTTTTTGCATGCCATTGCGTCGCGCTACTTTTTGGGAAGCAATATTGGTATCCCGTATGATCGAATAAACCTCTTCGAAACCAAGCGTATGGAAAGCATACTCCCGACAAGCGACAGCAGCTTCGATAGCAAAGCCCTTATGCCAAAACTCCTTTCTAAAAAGGTAACCGATTTCAGGGACTCGTTTTCCGTCAAATTCCTGATAAGTAATACCACACTGCCCAATCAGTTCGTTGCTACCTTTCTCAACCACTCCCCATAAACCGAAGCCGTCGTGCCGGTACCGTCCGAACTGCCTATCCAGCCAGTTTTGCACTTCCTGATCGTTGAATGCCCCTTCATAGGCATACATGACTTCATCGTCCTGCAACAGTTTGCACACATCCTTAAAATCTCCTTGTTCCAATCCCCGTAATAACAATCGTTCCGTTTCCAGTATTTTCATATCATCCTCCACATTTATAAAATCATCAATTCCGAAACATTTAAGTTTCTCACCTTTACCAACACTATTTCCGGTAAAAGAACTTTTACCTCCTCTTCTTCTCCCGTTTTTTTCCAATACACGACAAAATTAACGCGTGCCTCTTTCAGTTCATATCCCTTATCCAGCCATTTCTCGATCTCTTTTTTGAAACTGTTTGAAAAACGGACAACTTCCTTATCCGACGAATCGCAACAACCGCCCTCCATCAACCGCAATGGCATGCCACTTTTCAGATTTCCAATCGACTCCTGCCTCCTTGCATCTTTGAAAAAATCCAACCATACATCGCGATGCGTAAGCAAGAACAGTAAACGTTCCGGCATCGGATAATAAGCCTTATCGAACCGGATAATTTTTTCCTCATTGCCGAAAATTTCCGGATAATAGCTAATTCAAATGGATCGATAACTTATTTTTGGCACGTGTGAGTGCTACATAAATCTCACGTCTCTTTTCATCCGTGACAGGCTGATTATCCCCTAATAAATCCCTATTATCGTTTAAAAGCAGAAAGACATTATCAAACTCTTTCCCTTTTGCCTTGTGAATCGTAGAAACAACGATAGTTTCTCCCCGAACGGCATAGAAATCTTCCAGCTTCGATTCAAACAGATACGTTTCCCAATCCGAACGATACTTACAGGGATAAAGTTGTTCGAAATTCTGAATAATCCCCCGGCAAATTTCCCAAGAAGCAGCTTCACAATATTCATTTTTAATAGCTTGTTTTGCCTCAGCCCAGCATACTTCATCTATCAGATGAACCTCCGCTTGCGATCCTAAAATCCGGTTGAAGAAACGCATCTCATCCATATCGCACAGACGGAAACCCTCGTTCGACTGAATCAAACGGACTGGCATACGTTTATCTTTCAACAAACAGGCAACCTGTATCGCTTCCCAGTTTGTCTGAGTCAATACGCAGGTCGTTCCGATTAGAGGGGTTGCACAAATATCCTGCACCAATGGTATAACCATATTCGGCGACTGGTATTGAACGATACGGATCTCACCTTCATCCTGGTCGTGAGAAATGATCCGCGACTGCTTCATTCTTTCAGGTATAGTTTCCCAAAAACGATTCGCAAACTCAACCAAACACTTTTTGCTTCGGAAATTGACCAGCAAATCATGCGTACGAGCACCGTATTCATCGACCAGCTTTCTCATATATCGGGAATTCGAACGACGGAAACTGTAAATATTCTGGTCATCGTCACCTACCGCGACCACCTTCAAGTCCTCATTTTTACGAATAAGCGCCTCCACCAGTGCAAACTCGTCTTCAGTCATATCCTGCGCCTCATCAATCACCAGAACCGTTTTTGTAATACGATTTATCTCTACTTCCCCATTGCCTATTTTTCCCACGGCATCGATAATTACGGAAGATGATTTTTCTAAAGAACCTTGCAGCCCTAACAGGTCGAAACAATAAGAGTGGAAAGTCTTGATCTCAACATAACCAGCAGCAGTCCCTATCAAATCCCATAACCGTCGTCTGAATTCGCTCGCAGCAGCACGAGAAAAAGTCAGCATCAAGAGTTGTTCGTGCTTGACATCTTCCTCCAACAGCAAGTAAGCCAGTTTATGAACAAGTACACGTGTCTTTCCACTTCCGGGTCCCGCCATGACAACTATAGAACCGGGACGGTCATCCTTGACAATCTCCAATTGTGTTTCGGACAATTCCCCCAATAACCGCTGAAGTTTGGTATTCGTCATTTTCCGGTTAATCTCATCCCTCCGTTTACCAGGGAAATATTTTTGGAGGAATGACGAATAATTCAGTTGGAAATAGTCGTCAACAAATTCCAATGCATCGCTATTACCGGAAAGCATTTTCCGTACATATTCACCGACAATATTAATCTGCTGGATCTTATTGGCATAAAACAGTTCGAGTTTATGATAATCATCCTGTTTATATTGCATCTTATTATTCAGAACCAATCTGTCTATCTGCAATCGGTTGTATAACACCAAGAAGCCACCTTCGATCTGTAAGGCTTCTATCCGCGAAAGATACAAAAGAGTATCTTCAATGTCTTCCATCCGAATGGTATGCCCAAACAATTGTTTCCTGACATCCTTCTCATACGCCTCTTTCAGCTCAAGCATGGAAAACTCGACCAAAATATTTCCGCTCTGTTCCAGCTCGCTGGACTGTCCTGTTTTCTCAAACAAATAACGAATGATGAAATCAGACAAGAGATGCCTCCCTTCCGTCAGTTCTTCCAGATCGAGGACCGATCCGGTACGGGCAATCGTGACATAATTATGCGCTTTATCCAAGTATATCCGTTTGATCCAGTTCTTTTCAGACCAAAAATTAAGGAGTCTGTTTAGCTTATCTGGCGAAATACTTTTTCCAGTCTCGATCTCGGCTTCTTTCCGTAGCTCTTTCAGATTGAAAGATTGTTCTTTTGCGGTAAAAACGGATAAAAGGTATTCATCAAGACGGTTGTAAAGAAGGACTGTTTCAAGCGAACGATTGCTGTTTTCACCTTTTTTTATATAAGCTGTCAAGTCACAAGCGTCTGCCAGAATATTCTCTTCCCGCAACAAGCGAATGACCAGCATCACTTCTTGCCGGGATATCCCCAAATGGTCCGAGATATAATCGATACGAGATTCCGGGATCTCGCCATTTACATGCTTGCGGCTTCTCGTCGAAATTAATTTTTTGATGATACGTATCGCTTCTTCCTTTTGAGTGTCATCAACGTGGAGAGACTGTTATTCTATCGATAGCCTCCTGAGCTGTTTTCGCAAGGATACTATCAGCAAAAACACATGGATTGTTTTGCCCCCGCCGAATTATACCCGGCCTCCTCAAGCGCGGCTATTGCAGTGGTTACACGCGTTTCCACGTCCAGAATATTTTCATTCCAACCAGCTTTACGGGCAAGTTCAAGAGCTGACAACGAAATCCTGGAACTGGTAAGTTCTTTAATTGCTTTCCAAACCTGCTGTATCTCTTTAATACGCAGTTTGGTCTGGTTTAGCAAATAGAAGTGCTTGTCCAGATCCTCTTCGTTGAAAAGAACGTAACAATCCGCCTCAATTGATTCGTCACGCCCGGCTCTACCAGCCTCCTGCACATAATTTTCCAATGAATCCGATATCTCGTAATGAACCACCAGACCGACATTTTTCTTGTCGACCCCCATTCCAAAAGCAGAGGTAGCGACCATTATCCGGATTTTATTGTCTATGAAATCATTCTGACTGGACGTTTTCATCCGGGTTTCCATCTTTCCGTGAAAAGTACCGGCCGAAAAACCATCCTGCTGCAAGCGCGTGGCAACTTTGGCTGCCGTACGGGTACGGGAAACATAAACTATAGCCGGACAATCATGGTCTTCAATGATACTCCGTAACAGTCCATATTTTTCATCTTCATTTTCTACCTTGAAAACTTTGTATTTTAGATTTTTGCGGGTACTTCCCGAACAAAATGTTTTAAAGCGTATATTTAGCTTTTCGAAAAAATAGTCTTTGATATCTTGTATTACATTCTGCTTGGCAGTGGCTGTAAAACAGGACACCGGTATCGCCTGCTTCCCTCCTTTTTGTTCCTGTAACAGACGTATGAAATCACCTATATATAGATAATCCACACGGAAATCCTGTCCCCAAGCTGAGAAACAGTGTGCCTCGTCAATAACGAAACGAACCACTTTCCGCCCGACCAACAACCGTTCTATCGTTTTCGAACGAAGCGACTCCGGCGATATATACAAGATGGAAACCGACCCTTCTTCCACCCTTTGGATAGCATGGGCACGTTCCACCGGGTCTAACATCCCGTTGATGGTAACAACATCCATGATTTCATTTTTCCACAGGTTATCCACTTGGTCCTTCATCAGGGATTGCAAGGGAGAGATAACGACAGTAAGTCCTTTTATCCGTTTACCGCTCATCAAAGCCGGGAGCTGGAATGTGATGGATTTTCCTCCGCCTGTCGGAAAAACAGCCAAAAGAGATTCTCCTTCAATCGCAGCCTCCACCGCTTTCTGCTGCAGATCTTCTCCTTCATAGGTACGGAACGAATCATATTTGAAAAAATATTTCAGTCCTTCCTTACCGTTAAATGCTCCTCTGCAATAAGCACATTCGTTATTTTCACAAGGCGTATCCCGCAAACGCTCCATCACCCATCCTACCTTCGGGTAATTATGCAATACCCAAAGCGGAATGCCGGAACTGCTATTCCAACAATTAATCAAAGACAGGCCATAAGCCAATTCCACCGGATAAGAGGTGATCAATTCAGCAAGCGGAGAAGATATACAGATGTCTTTACTGAAACACTCAAGGATACTACCCGATAAATCATCCAGAATATCCGGTGCATAATCTATGTAATCAAAAAAGCCGCCGAACTCATCCGTATCATGCAATAACCCGTAATAGATCATTTTCAGCATACTATCCAAGCGTTCAAAAGCGTTTTGTTCTTCCTCGAATAACAACAACGATTTCAGCGAATCGTTTACCGGGTTATTGGGTTTATCAGCCTGTAACTTATCATCCTTGGACAGTTGATGATGCAGTTTTTCCGGGAACAGCAACGAGGATAGATAGAGCGTATCAATTATTTTCGGTTGTCGGCAGCCTGCTTTCTCAAACTGAGGTTTCAAATAAGAAAGGTCATGTTTTAATATATTATGCCCGCCAATATAAGGTACCTGATGCAAAAAAAGCAACAGATTATCAAAGGAATTTTCATGAAAGGAGTTCTGTCGGATCGGACAGCTCCGATATCCACTACCCGGCAGGTGTTCAGCGTTACTTCCAGATCAACAAAGGTTATGTCTTTCATGGGCTACATTTTTGTTTTGTAGCAAAAATACATTTTTTCTTTTATCCTCAAGCAACCACACCAAAAAAATCCTTTCTCGACTATCTTTCCCATATTGTCATTTTGATAATAATCTCCTGCCGAAAACGAGAGATACTACCACTCCTTCGGACGAAGAGAAGCCGAGAGAACTCTAAGACTCTTGGCTCTTGACTAAGAAATCTCACATTTTCATATTCCCTATTACAAAGAAATTAGTATATTTGTCTAACGTTAAAATTCAAATTATGAGAATTTACTACTTCATTATCACCCTCATTATCAGTTTTTGTGTTTCCCTTCAGGCACAAAACAATGCGGACAAATTCAAGCAACAGGCACAAAGTAGCTTTGAGAACAAAGACTATACGAAAGCCCGCTATCTTTATATCCAGGCATACAAGGATTACGCAAATGAAGGAAAAATAACGCAGGCAATCGAATGCGGTACACAGGCGGCATCCCTCTATCACCGCGAGAACTACTATCAGGAAGCGTTCGACCTCTGCCGACAAATGAGCCAGATAGTGGCAAATCAGGAACATGCAGAGCAAAAGAAACTGTACGGCCTGCGTTTTGGGATAACAAAAGAGCGCCTACAAATGTACATCAAGCTAAGAAACACCGCGCAAGCACAGCTCCAGCTTAACATGCTGGACAACCTGGCCGAAGAATCAGGCAATCCCGAACTTACCGAAGAACTGTTGTACACAAAAACCGATTATTTCTATATCTTCGAACAGAAAAAAGAAGGAGACGCAGCATTCAACAAGCTCATCAGCCAATACCGGGAGAAAAAGGAATACGGTAAAATCGACGAATGCTATCAAAATCTGATCGCAATTGCCCGCAAAGCCAATAATATCTCGTTGCTAGAGCAAACCTACGAGAAATATATGGTATGGACCGATTCCGTAAAAATGCTTACCGCAGAGGACAAATTGGGTGCCCTGCAACAAAAATACGACAGCAGCCTGCAAACGATACAGGAAAAAGAAGACCAGCTATCAGCCAAGCAGTATATCATCGCCGGGCTCTGCACGTTAGCCGCCATCCTAATTGCCGCATTGGCGTTTCTGGCATTTCTGGTCATACGCTTCATACTCCTGAACCGGAAGTTGAAGAAGATCATCCAGACCATCACCGAGCACAGCGAACAACAGACCGGATTCATCCAAAGTATATCGGCGCAGATGGAACCGACACTAGACGAAATGAGCAAATCGGTAGCCGGATTGCAAATCACAGCACCCAGACAAGCAAAAGCCATACAAGCCCGTATCGATGCCCTAAAACAGTTCGGAAATCATATACAAGAACTTTCTTTGTTGGAAAACTCCTTGCTGGAAACCTACGAAGCACAATCTTTTAATGTCAGCTCTTTCTGCGAGAAAGTGATGGAACAGGTAAAAGAGGATGTCCGTCCGGACGTTGAAGTCACTGCTGATATCCCAAAGATCGAAATCAAGACAAATGCCGAACAGCTGCAACGCATCTTGCTACACCTGCTGAGAAATGCGGCGATCTACACGACATCAGGCAAAATCAAGCTGGAATTCAAGAAGAAAGGAGCCATATCTGTCAGTTCATCGTTACCGACAGCGGTCCGGGTATCCCTGTCGAAAAGCAAATGGCGATCTTCAAGCCTTTTACTGAAATCAAGGATCTGACTGATGGAGACGGACTGGGATTACCCATCTGCTCCCTAATCGCTTCGAAGATGAACGGCACACTGTCCATAGACCCCGAATACAAAAAAGGCAGCCGCTTTATTCTGGTATTGCAGGTGTAACCTGACACATACATTGCCTGCCGCAGACGAGTGCGCATCCCTGTATCGTCTGCGGCAGGTCGCATCCGGTAAATTTCATTCCATCCTCTCCTTTATTATCCTCCAAGAATACGTATCGAAAGAATACAATATACTTTCTATTTGAAAGAATTAAACAATAGTTTTATTACAAATTGTCACACAAATCAGCAAAACACTTTCAAATAGAAACAAACCAATCTATAGAATAAAAAAGCTTCTCCTTATCCGCACTCAATATTATTACATTTTGAAACAAATAACATATATTTGCCAAGCAATTTGATAAACAAATCAAATACATTACAAACATAAGGTCAACTAACAATGGATATAAGGAGCAATTTGAACAATAAGCAAGGATTATACGATCCTGCCAACGAGCATGACGCTTGCGGCGTAGGACTGGTCGTAAACGTCCACGGCGGTAAATCGCACGGCATAGTGGAATCAGCCTTAAAATATTGGAAAACATGCGGCACCGGGGTGCGGAAGGAGCGGATAACAAGACCGGCGACGGTGCAGGCATCCTGTTACAAATTCCACACGAGTTTATCTTACTGCAAGGCATCCCCGTACCGGAAAAAGGTAAGTACGGAACCGGACTAGTCTTCTTTCCGAAAGACGAGAAACAGCATTCGGCTATCCTCAGTATCATGATCGAAGAGATCGAAAAGGAAGGGTTGACCTTAATGCATCTGCGCAAAGTACCTGTCAACACGGACATCTTAGGAAAAGACGCACGGGATACAGAGCCGGATATCAAACAGGTGTTCATCACCGGATGTGACGACCAGCAAGTATTGGAACTGAAACTATACATCATCCGCAAACGAATCGAGAAACGGATGGCGGCATCCGATATACCGAACAGGAAAGATTTCTACGTAGCGTCACTTTCCACCAAGAGCATCATATATAAAGGCATGCTGGAATCAATGCAACTTCGCCATTATTTCCCTGATCTGACCAACCCCTACCTGACAAGCGGACTGGCACTCGTCCACTCCCGCTTCAGCACGAACACATTCCCGACCTGGAGTCTAGCACAACCGTTTCGCCTCCTGGCACACAACGGGGAAATCAATACGATACGGGGCAACCGTGGCTGGATGGAAGCACGTGAAAGCGTCCTGTCCTCTCCCCGCATCCCGAATATAGACGAGATACGCCCGATCATCCAGCCGGATATGAGCGACAGCGCTTCACTGGACAACGTGCTGGAATTCTTCGTGGCGTCCGGCATGAGCCTGCCACATGCCATGGCGATGCTGGTTCCGGAAAGTTTCAACGAAAAAAACCCGATATCGGAAGACCTGAAAGCGTTCTACGAATATCATTCCATCCTGATGGAACCGTGGGACGGCCCGGCCGCCCTGCTTTTCAGCGACGGACGGTATGCCGGAGGAATGCTCGATCGCAACGGCTTGCGCCCGGCACGTTATCTGATCACGAAAAACGGCATGATGGTCGTGGCATCCGAAGTGGGCGTAATGGACTTCGAGCCGGACGAGATAGAGGAAAAAGGACGCTTACAACCGGGCAAAATCCTGCTGGTCGATACGGAAGAAGGCAAGATCTATTACGACGGCGAACTGAAAAAGCAGCTTGCTGGCGCACAGTTCTACCGCGTCTGGCTAGCAAACAACCGGGTGGAACTGGACGAACTGAAGTCCGGGCGACACGTCCCGCACACCGTTGCCGGATATGACAGGATGCTACGCACTTTCGGGTACAGCCGCGAGGACATCGAGCGTATCATCGCCCCGATGTGCATAGGCAGCACGGAGCCGGTCGGTTCAATGGGAAACGACATACCGCTGGCCGTCCTCTCCGAGCATCCTCAACTGCTGTTCAACTATTTCCGCCAACAGTTCGCCCAAGTGACGAACCCGCCAATCGATCCGCTCCGTGAGGATTTGGTCATGAGCCTAACAGAATATATTGGTGCTGTAGGAAGTAATATCCTCATACCGAACGAGGCACATTGTAAGATGGTACGCCTCGCTCACCCAATACTGACCAACACGCAATTAGATATTCTTTGCAACATCCGCTATAAAGGTTTCAAGTCCGTCAAGCTGCCGATGCTCTTCGAAGTATCGCAAGGCTGCGAAGGACTGAAAACCGCCCTCGACCGGCTTTGCATGCAAGCAGAACAATCTGTCGCAGACGGTGTGAACTACATCATCCTGAGCGATAAGGATGTGGACGAAACCCATGCCCCTATCCCTTCACTCCTTGCCGTCAGCGCCGTGCACCACCACCTGATCTCCGCACAAAAACGTGTGCAGACCGCATTGGTGGTGGAGACTGGGGAAATGCGCGAAGTGATGCACGCAGCCTTGCTCTTAGGCTACGGAGCAAGCGCCATCAACCCATATATGTCGTTCGCCATCCTCCAAGATCTGGTGGACAGGCAGGAAATACAGCTCAACTACGAAATGGCACGCAAGAACTACATCAAAGCGCTTTGCAAAGGTCTGTTCAAGGTCATGAGCAAGATGGGAATCAGCACGATCCGCAGCTATCGAGGCGCCAAGCTGTTTGAGGCAGTCGGCCTTTCGACCGCACTTACCGATGCCTATTTCGGAGGGACGGCCAGCAGTGTAGGCGGTATCCGCCTGCAAGAGATAGCCGCCGACGCATCGCCCTGCATCATCAGCCTTTAGAGGGACAATAGACAGTCTGACTCTTGAGCACAAAGGGCTATACAGTTTCCGCAAAGACGGCGAGAAACACGCATGGAACCCGGAAACGATCTCAGCCCTCCAACAGGCAACCCGTTTGGGTAGCTACAAGAAGTTCAAGGAATACACACATCTCGTAGACAAAAAGGATACACCAATCTTCCTCCGAGATTTCCTGACCTTCCGAACGGGAAAATCCATTCCGATCGAAGATGTGGAACCAATAAGCGAGATCATGAAGCGTTTCGTCACGGGCGCCATGAGCTTCGGCTCGATCAGCAAAGAGGCGCACGAGACGATGGCAGTAGCAATGAACAAGATACATGGACGCAGCAACACAGGGGAAGGAGGCGAAGACTCCGCCCGTTTCACTCCCCGCGAAGACGGTCTCTCCCTCCGTTCCGCCATCAAACAAGTGGCCTCCGGACGTTTCGGCGTAACCGCTGAATATTTAGTGAATGCAGAAGAGATACAGATCAAAGTCGCCCAAGGCGCAAAACCAGGTGAAGGTGGACAGCTGCCGGGATTCAAGGTTAACGACGTGATTGCCAAAACACGCCACTCCATTCCAGGTATCTCGCTGATCTCTCCTCCTCCCCACCATGACATTTACTCGATCGAAGACCTAGCACAACTGATCTTCGACCTGAAAAATGTCAACCCGAGTGCCGAAATAAGCGTGAAGCTGGTATCGGAAAGCGGTGTCGGGACAATTGCAGCAGGCGTAGCAAAAGCTAAAGCCGACCGCATCGTCATATCGGGAGCCGAAGGGGGAACAGGTGCTTCTCCGATGAGCTCCATCCGCTACGCCGGACTGCCTCCCGAACTGGGATTGTCGGAGACGCAACAGACACTGGTCATGAATAACCTTCGCGGGCAAGTCCGGCTGCAAACCGACGGACAGTTGAAGACCGGGCGCGACATCGTCCTGATGGCCCTGTTGGGAGCCGAAGAGTTCGGTTTCGCCACCTCCGCCCTGATCGTACTGGGCTGCGTGATGATGCGCAAATGCCACATGAACACCTGCCGGTGGTGTCGCCACCCAAACGAGGAACTGCGCAAACGTTTCCACGGCCGTTACGAATATTTGGTGAACTTCTTCACCTTCCTCGCCGAAGAGGTCCGAGAATACTTGGCGGAGATGGGCTTCAAAAGGCTGGATGACATCATCGGGCGTACGGACCTGATCGATAAGCGCCCACCCACGCCATCTGCATCCGGCAAATACGCATTGCTCGATTTCTCCAAATTGCTGCACATCCCAGCACAGGCTGCTACAAATGCCATACGTCATACGGCAGAGCAGGTCCACTTGACCGGACATGTAAAAGACCAGGACATTATCCTGCATGCCATGCCGGCCATCGAGCACCGACAAGAGATTTCTTTGGATTATGCCATAGCCAACACCGACCGCTCGGTAGGCGCCATGCTCTCCGGTGAGATTGCCAAACGATACGGCAACTCAGGATTACCGGAACATACGCTTAATATCAAATTCAAAGGTTCGGCCGGACAGAGCTTCGGCGCCTTCCTTGCGCACGGTGTCAACTTCCGCCTCGAAGGAGAAGCCAACGATTATTTAGGCAAAGGCTTGAGCGGAGGACGTATCAGCGTGATGCCTCCGGTACGGTCGACCTTCGTAGCCGAAAACAACACGATTGCCGGAAACACCCTGATGTACGGGGCGACAAGCGGCGAAGTGTATATCAACGGACGTGTAGGCGAACGTTTCTGCGTGCGTAACTCCGGTGCTATCGCCGTCGTAGAGGGAGTCGGTGACCACTGCTGCGAATATATGACCGGAGGACGCGTGGTGGTTCTCGGACGTACAGGGCGCAACTTCGCCGCCGGCATGAGCGGCGGTGTTGCTTATGTGTGGAACAAGGAAGGAGACTTCGACTACTACTGCAATATGGAGATGGTCGAACTCTCGCTGATCGAAGACAGCACGACACGCAAGGAACTGCACGAACTGATCCGCAAACATTACCATTTCACTGGCAGTCACCTCGCAAGCAAAATGCTTGACAACTGGAACAAGTATGTGGATGAATTCATACAGATCGTCCCGATCGAATATAAAAAGGTCTTGCAGGAAGAGCAGATGAAGAAGTTGCAACAAAAAATCGCTGAAATGCAGCGCGACTACTAAACGGCAGGGATACGTACCCGGCAAGTGAGGAGCGACCGTCCTTATGCGTGAGGAGTCACCGTCCTTACAAGGTCCCCCCTACATCCGGGCCGAATTACGAAGAAAAGAAAAGTATCAGTATAAACAATCAATTACCAACATGGGAAATCCGAAAGCATTCCTCACCATACACCGGCAAGAAGCCGGATATCGTCCCGTTCATGAACGCATCGACGACTTTAGCGAAGTAGAACAAACGCTCAACAGCAGCGACCGCCGCACACAGGCTTCCCGCTGCATGGACTGCGGCGTGCCCTTCTGCCACTGGGCCTGCCCGTTAGGTAACAAACAACCCGAATGGCAAGACCTGCTCTATAAAGGCAGATGGCGCGAAGCTTCCACGTGTTGGAGCAGACCTGCGACTTCCCGGAGTTTACCGGACGCATCTGCCCCGCTCTCTGTGAGAAAAGCTGTGTGCTGAAACTGAGCTGTGACGAGCCTGTCACGATACGCGAGAACGAAGCTCCATCGTAGAGGCCGCTTTTCGCGAAGGATACATCCAACCGGTCCGCCCCATCCGCAACGGCAAGCGGGTAGCCGTGATCGGCAGCGGCCCGGCCGGACTGACAGCAGCCAACCAACTGAACCGCCGGGGATACGAAGTAACGGTATTCGAGAAATACGAACTCCCAGGCGGCCTGCTCCGATTCGGTATTCCGAACTTCAAATTAGGGAAGAACATCATCGACCGCCGTATCCGGCTGATGGAACAGGAAGGGATCGTCTTCAAAGTCAACACGATGGTCGGCAACGAAGTATCCGCCAAAGAGATCGCCTCGACGTTCGATGCCGTCTGTATCGCCATCGGTTCCGAAGTGCCGCGCGACCTCCCCATCGAAGGGCGTAATCTGAAAGGCGTCCATTTCGCCCTCGAACTGTTGTCACAACAGAACCGTATCCTCGAAGGCATCGTCATCCCGCCTAAAGACATCATCAACTGCAAAGGCAAGAAAATCCTCATCATCGGTGGCGGCGACACGGGAAGCGACTGCGTCGGGACAGCCAATCGCCACAAAGCCGCTAACGTGACGCAAATCGAAATCATGCCCCAGCCGCCCGTCGGACATAACCCGACAACTCCCTGGCCCCTGTACCCGCAAGTGCTGAAAACGAGCAGCAGCCACGAAGAAGGATGCATCCGCCGCTGGAACCTCGCCTCCGTCCGTTTCATCGGCGAAAAGAACACACTGAAAGGCGTCGAAGTCGAAGAGGTGGAATGGTTGCCTGCGAAAAACGGCGGACGTCCCGAAATGTGGAAGACAGGCCGTACGGAAATAATCGAAGCCGACCTCGTCTTCCTCGCGATGGGCTTCATCCACCCCGAACAGGAAGGCTGATCAAAGAACTTTCCATCGCCGTCGACACACGCGGCAACATCGCCGTCGATCCGGGCACCAACCGGATAGCCGACACTAATATCTTCGCCTCAGGCGATGCCGTCAGCGGTGCCAGCCTCGTTGTCCGTGCCATGGCCTCCGGTCGCAAAGCAGCAGCCGCTATCGACAAATACCTGCACCCCCATAAATCATAATTCATAATTCATAAATCATAAATTATAAATTATAAATCAAAA
>ENA-OQCE01000080-OQCE01000080.1-human-gut-metagenome-genome-assembly--contig:-NODE-80-length-42183-cov-2.729836_pt1 | contig 42183 bp, 48 predicted proteins | sample MGYA00242495_ERZ504572 | MGnify/ENA primary metagenome ERZ504572 (study PRJEB26092, sample SAMD00036228) | human gut metagenome | host: Homo sapiens | study: EMG produced TPA metagenomics assembly of... | reverse complement strand
GTTATTCGTAGTTGGGTGCCATTGGTCTATTGTTGGATCATTCAAGAATGGGATTAAATGGGGATGCATAACGCTGTAATACAAAAGCGATGATTGATGGTCTGAGCGCCATCATGTATGGTGCCAATATGGGAGCGGGGGTTATGGCATCTGCTTTATCTGTCTTTTTTTATCAAGGGACACTGACACTTCTTTCCAGTTTCATTGGACCTTTTGTTACAGATGCAGTGGCCCAAGAGATTTCGGCAGCAGGGGGAATCCTTATTTTTGGTATCGGACTTACAATGTCAAAGATAATAGCGATGCGAGTAGGAAATATGATTCCTGGCCTATTTATTGTTGCCGTTATGACGTATTTTTTTGGATAGGAATGAAGACTTGTCAATTTCTTCTCTAAGGAGTATAATGGACGGGTACATCGGGGTTATAGCTCAGTTGGTTAGAGCGCATCGCTCACATCGATGAGGTCTACGGTTCGAACCCGCATAACCCCACCAATTGAATCCCTATAGGCACGCGGAAGCGTCCTTTTTTTATAAAGAAATGGGGCCCAGTGGATCAACCACTGGGCCCCATTTCTTTTCGCATGCTGGCAAAGGGGAAAATTAGTTGACAGGAATTTTTTAAAGAACTCTCATCTCAATACTTGCGTAAAAATCATTTCTCAATGGATTTTTCTTAAAATACGACTCAATCTATAAGGAAAACAATAAAAACGCTCAGAAAGGATTTTTGAAGGGATATGAGGAATCCCTCAAAAATAAGAAGATTCTTCTCTCCCTATTACCCCATCCATCATTTGTTTCATTTTGCAGATAGTTCAGGATAGGGAGTAAAGGGATGAGGCGATTTGTCATGGCGGCCAATCATCTTTTCCATCCAAATCATATCATAATAGCGACCGAATTTAAATCCACATTGATGAAAGCGCCCGACAACTGTATAGCCTAGGTGCTCATGGAAGTGAGGACTATCTAGGCTTAAAAGGATCTGCTTTCTTTTCGTTTGATGGATAGGCGATGCAGGCATTTAGATTTAGGATTCCCATGGATTGAGCAGACTTTTCGAGAGCTTGGTAAAGGGCTTTTCCTACTCCATGATGTCGCATATTCTTTTTTACGTAGATGCTGGTTTCTGCACAGTGGCGGTAAGCAGATCTGGGATTAAATGCGCTTAAGTAGGCATATCCTACGACTTCTTGGTTTTCTTCACAGACAAGGTAAGGATATTGCTGAAGGGTATGGACGATCCGCTCTCGAAATTCCTTTAAAGAGGGAACCGTTTTTTCAAATGTTATGGCTGTTTCTTGGATATAAGGAGCATAAATCAAACGCAAAAGCGCAGCATCATCCGGACTTGCAGGACGGATGACAAGAGGAGGGAATGAAACAAAGGGCTTCATCGATTTCATCTTCTTTCAGTATTAGATTAGAATCATTATAGCACGCGGAAAAGCAATGGAACCCATATATTTTTTCTATCTAGGACGGAGCCGGATAGAAGGCCGTAAGGATAATAAAAAAGGGCTTGTCAAAAGCGGCAATGTCCGGTATACTAATCATGTTAGATTAAACTAACTAAAACAAAAGATAGTAAGTGAAGGAAACTTGGAAACTTTGCTTACTCCTTTCTTTTGGTGTAAAAGGAGGAAACAATGAAAAAACAATTTGTCACAGCCCTGGTTCTTGCCCTGGGAATCAGCGGCACAGCACTTGCAGCCAATCCTTTTTCTGACGTTCCCGCTGGTCATTGGGCTTATGCCGCTGTTGCCAAGCTGGCCGCGGCAGGGATTGTCGATGGTTATCCTGACGGCACCTATAAAGGCGACCGTACCATGACCCGTTATGAAATGGCCCAGATTGTTGCAAAGGCACTGGCTAAGGGAGCTATCGGTGCTGATGATAAGCTTGTTGGTGAATTTGCCGATGAGCTCGATAATCTTGGAGTTAGAGTTGCAAAACTCGAAAAGAATGCGGATCATGTTCGTGTGACTGGCGAGGTCCAGATGAGCTATGCAAGCAATAAAGGCGGTATATTCAAGGACGATGGGGAAAGCAATTCTGAATCGGACTGAGAACCCGTCTTTGGTTCACTGGTGAAGTGAACGATAACTGGCACTATACGGCCATGCTTGAAAATCATCAGTATTTTCAAGGCAAGAATGAATCTGGCGACAGTGATACCGATTTCCAGCGAGCCTTCTTGGAAGGAAACATTGGAGTTGTCGGTATCAAAGCTGGCCGCTATGATGAATTCCTCGGCAATGGCAATATCTATGATAGCCAGGTCGACGCGGTTCGGGCGACCGTACCTTTCGGTAATGCCTATCTCTCGGCAGCCTATGGAAAAATGGCCAGTGAAAGTGATTTTGGCTGGAACGATGATACGGATGCTTCCGTTGCTGATACGTTCTACCAAGCGGAGTTGGGCGGGACTTGGGGCAACCTCAATCTGGCGGCTTCCTACCTTAAGGCCAAGGACGTTAAATTTGAAGATTTTGGCCTGAATGGTGACAATAAAATTTGGACGGTTGGCGCTGATTATACCGCTGGCAAGCTGAATCTTTCCGGTATGTACCTGAAAGGTGATAAAGATGTCCTTCTTTCCGAATATCGAGACGGCGATGATGACGGTTACGTCGTTGGTCTGACCTATGGCGGTGCTGAGGAAGATAAGCCGGGCAGCTGGGGCCTGATTGCAACTTATTATGATCAGTCTGCTCCGACGGTTATTGCCCACACTATGATGGTGCATGGGATGCCTTTGCAGGTTATGGCTTCAAAGGCTATAAGGTGGGAGCCAACTTGACCCTTGCCAAGAATATGGTGGCTGAAGTTGACTACTATGATTTGAAGGGCAAACGGGGAGAAACCTCCGATAAACATGCCCGTACGCTCTGGAGCCAGCTCGTTGTTACTTTCTAATGATAAGCTCCCCTTTGGGAATTTTATCTAATATAGGGTCGTTCCTGGAGCGCAACGGGAACAATTTCTGAAAAGGGCAACCGTCTTCATTGCAAGAATCGTGTGCCTGTGTCACCCCAACTTAACATCAATGTTACCTTAAAAAGTCTCCTTGGATGATCCGGGGAGACTTTTTATTGTTTCACGTGATACAATATGTTTTGTATATGGCTGCTCTTCCTGATCGTATTTCGTCAAGACAATCAAGGCGGCTTCCTTACAAGGATTTTGCAGGGGCTTACGGAAAGCTTATTCCTTTGTTTAGGCTTTGTTTAGATTCAGCTTTTATACTGATGAAAATCAAGGAATCAAAGGAGTGGTCCCATGAACGTGCTGGTCACTGGAGGAGCCGGATTCATCGGCAATCACACTGTAAGGTATCTAATCGAAAAAGGATATGATGTAACCGTTGTCGACGATCTTTCGCGAGGCAATGCAGGACTGCTTCCTTTGGAAGCTCATTTTTATCCAATCGATATCCTGACGCCTCAGTTTCAGGAATTTATGGCAGCCAGACATTTTGACGCGGTGATCCATTTGGCCGCCCAAATTGAAGTTGCTTCTTCGGAACGAGATCCGCTGCGGGATGCCTCCCTTAATATTGGTGGGACCCTTGCCGTCTTGGAAGGTGCCAGAAAGGCCCATGTCAGCCGGTTCGTCTTTGCTTCTTCCGCAGCCGTTTATGGTCATCCGTCAGAAGCACTCCTGCCGCTGGCGGAAGAAGCGCCTTTATGTCCGCTGTCTCCTTATGGATTGAGCAAGGTGACGGCAGAAAACTATATCCGTATGCTGGCACCTTCTTTTTCTATGGAATGGGTGATTCTTCGCTTTGCCAATGTATATGGAGAGCGGGAAGTCCGTAAGGATCCCGGTGGTGTCATTCAGATTTTTGCCAATCAGATTGCGCGTCATCGCCCCATCACCCTTTTTGGAGCAACTGATCCTACCAGGGATTGGATCTATGTCCGTGACGTAGCCGAAGCTCTTGCAAAGAGCCTTGTAACAATACGTGGTGATGCGGTCTACAATATTAGTACGGGAAAAGAAGTTTCCTTGAAAACGGTACTGGCGATGCTCGAAAGGACAGCCGGGTACAGTGTTCCTCATGAACAAGGTCCTAAGCGGTACGGAGACATCCATCGTTCCGTGCTGAGCTGCGCAAAGGCAAGGACTTTATTGGCATGGATCCCAAAGATGACCTTGGAAGAAGGACTTTTTCGAACCTTTCGGTTTGCTCAGGATCAAGCCCGTCAGGAGGAAGTTCAGTCATGAAAAAAGAACGTGCTTATCCTTGGCTCCTTTTGGTCTTAGGGGCCATCCTTTTATTTGCCGGGAACCAGGACCTTCTTGTGACCGACCCGGTTGAATCAAATTATGCTGAAACCGCGCTTGAAATGCTTCGAAGTGGGGATTGGTTTTCCCCAATGATCTATGGTCATTATTGGTATGACAAGCCCATTTTTTATTATTGGGAACTGCTCCTTTCCTTTAAGCTATTTGGCGTAACTTCCTTTGCTGCACGCCTTGGTTCTGCTTTATTTGGCCTTCTAGGGATTGAGCTGTCCTACTTTTTTGTGAAGCGGTTGTATTCAGCTAAACGGGCCATGGCGGCTTCTTTGCTCCTTTTGACCAGTGCTGAATATTTTTACATTGGAAAGGCCATCATTACGGATATGACGCTCTTTGTCTTTTTAGAAATGACACTGATGGCATTTTATCTAGGCTATACGCAGAAAAAATCCAGCTGGTACTATGCGGCCTATACGGCCGCTGCCATCGGGACCTTGGTCAAAGGCCCGATAGGACTGGGGCTTCCTGCCTTATCATCCTTTTTTTCCTCTGGTGGCGGCGGGACATAAAAGCTTGGCGCACATGAAACTGGTTTCCGGAGGGCTTCTCTATTTGATCTTGACCGGCCTTTGGTATGGACCCATGACGGTCCTGCATGGTCATGACTTTCTTCTGAATTTCTTTGGCGTCCATAATTTTTTGAGCTACCGTTTCGGAACACCCACGCCAAAATGTTTGGTACTACTATTTCTTTGTTTTTCTTTTGGGCTGGGCCCCTTGGTCTTTTACCCTGCCCCTTTCAGGATCAAGGCGGGAGTGGACCCTTAAAATCCGGAATTTCTGCAGGCATGCAGCCTATCAGAAAAGCTCCCCGAAGTGGATGTTCGGACGGCTTTTTTTGCCTCCTGGGCTTTTGTGACGGTTTTTATCTTTGAACTTGTCCAGACAAAATATATGACCTATACGTTTCCTTATATGCTGCCGTTTGCCGTCTTCTTTTCCTCCTTTTTGGTCCAACATGAACGGCTTGTAAAAGGACTGGCGGGAGGCGCTTTGACCGTGTATCTGATTCTTACTTATATGGTAGCCATCCCGCAATGCCGGAAAGCTTCTGCTTATGATGCGGCCCAGATAGTTAGAACCATGATCAGAAATGACACAACAGTCGTTACCTATGGCGGACGCTATCCGGTTTCCCTTACCTATTATTCGGGTTATGTGGCCAAACGGCTCAAATGGAAGGATGAAATTCCAGAGCTGCTTCCGGGCGCATTGGACTGGAACGCAAAGAACATGATGCCTTTTGCTTCTATAGAATCCCTTTCAGAAGATAAGGACATCCTTGCCGTTGTGCGGAGCGGGGACCTGCAAGATTTTGAGACAGATATTGACGGAATCTGGGAATGCGTCCATGATGATGGAATGTGGATGGTTCTTAGAAAAGTTGTACGATGACCCCGATAAAGGGGATTCCTCTTAGCAGGAATCCCTTCTTTTGTAGTATAATAAAAAAGTGGATTCCAGCGTGTTTGTGTAGGAGGACGCATGATACATATACGAGATTTTTCCATAAAAAAGCGGCTGCTGTTTTCTAATTTTTTCATGATCATCATCCCCGTGATCTTTATGGCCCTGTTAAGTGCCCTTGTCTTCTTGAGCCTTCAGTTTGGTAATTTGAATCGGTCAACAATCCTCTCCTTTCTTTGGCCGGAAAGTGGGCCGACACTTTCAACCCAATTTGAATTGACCCGGTTCCGTGTCCGAGCCGATCAGTTTAAGAAAAAGAGCAAGGACCTCGTGGACTCTGCCCATCATCTGGAGGCGTTGGGATGTCGGGTGGTCATCGTTGGAAAGCAGGGTGCCATCATCTATCAAACAGAAGATACACAGGGCATGGAAACCCTTTCCCAAGCACTTTCGGAAGCTCCCAGCGGAAGAGGTTCCATCTCCTGGGGGGAAAAGGGCCTTGCGTTCCATTATTTTTCTGATGAGAGTGGGGTCCGTCTTGCCGTAATTGGAGAAGGGCCTTTGGTCGTGGACGGGGAACTGATCGATATCAGTTCCAAGGCTCTACTAAAAAAGAGCTTTTATGTGGTCTGCGGCTTGGTTACCTTGCTGATCCTCATCATTGGCTGGAAGCTGTCCCGGTATCTTGGCAGACAGATCATTGAACCGCTGCAGGTCCTGCAGGTGACGGCCAGTCATATTGCCCAAGGGGATCTTGATACGCCGGTTCCTGTAGATAGCGAAGACGAAATTGGGATGACGATGATGGCCTTTGAACTGACGCGCCGCCAGCTTAAGATGGCACGGGAAACCCGGGATCGATATGAACGGAACCGCAAGGAAATGATTGCAGGAATTTCCCATGACCTTTCAACCCCTCTGACCAAGATCGAAGGGTATGCCTGCGGCCTGCGAGACGGGATTGCAGATACACCGGAGAAAAAAGACCATTATTTTCGGATGATCATTGATACGGCAAGGCATATGGGAAACTTGGTCCAAAGCTTGTTCCTTTTTTCCAAGCTGGACCTGGGGCAGATGGAATACCATATGGAGAAGGTTCCTCTTAAGGCATATTTGGAAGACTATGTTGAGGAACAGTCGGAACACTTCAAGAGCCAAGGACTCTTACTCAAGGTGGAGGCTCCCCGGGAGGAATGCGTAGTCCTTCTTGACCGGATTCAGTTTTCCCGGATTGTAACGAACCTTCTTTCCAACAGCATCAAATATAAGACGGCTGATTTGGGGCATGTGGTCATGAGTTTGTCGGTTCCAAGGAAACAGTGGGTTCAGCTGGCTTTTAGCGATGATGGGCCAGGGGTTGCGCCCAGTGATTTAAGCCATCTGTTTGAAAGTTTCTACCGTACTGATAAAGCAAGGACCAATCCGGCCAAGGGTAGTGGACTTGGGCTTGCCGTCGTACGGGAGCTAGTGAAGGGAATGAAGGGTATCATTTGGGCTGAAAATGAAACGCCCCATGGCTTGAAGATTGTCATGGAGTTTCCATTAGCAAAGGAGGAAGCATGAAAAAGGTACTGATTATCGAGGATGATAAAGGGATTGCTGAACTGGAGAGGGATTATTTGGAAGCCAATGGATTTGAAGTCCAGATGGCATTTACGGGTCTTTCGGGAAAAAAAGCAGCCCTGAGTTCTCCTGTTGATTTGATTCTTTTGGATATTATGCTTCCCGGAGAAGATGGTTTCCAGGTTTGCCGCGAAATCCGAGCAGAAAAAGATATCCCTATCCTGATGGTCTCCGCAAGACAGGAAGATATCGATAAAATCAGGGGATTGGGACTGGGTGCCGACGACTATATTGTCAAACCCTTTAGTCCAACTGAACTCGTGGCCCGGGTTAAAAGCCATATTTCCCGTTATGAACAGCTGACCAATCGGGAGTCTAGTAGGCCCCAAGTGCTTCGCTGCGGAAACCTGGTCATAGACTTATCTTCACATCAGGTCTTTTTACAGGATAAAGAAATCCTTCTTCCCAACAAAGAATTTGAACTGCTTGCTTTTCTTGCCAAGAATCCAGCATCGTATTCAGCAAGGATACGCTCTTTGAGCGGGTATGGGGCGAAGATTCCTTGGGTGATACCTCTACTGTCTCCGTTCATATCAATCGAATCCGGGAAAAGATTGAGGAGGATTCATCAAACCGTACTATATTGAAACGGTTTGGGGTGCCGGTTACCGTTTTCGCCGGTAATGACAAAGAACCCCTGCGCACGCCGCTGCGCAGGGGTTCTTTGTCATTAGAAAAGGAAAATGTTGAAAGGGGGTTCACTCATGCAGTGCACAAGAGAGAAGATAATCGTGGAGGCCCTTCCACTCTCGTGATCTCCATACATGGCATCAAAGGAAGTCGCGGTTCCTTTGATGGTCATACTCTACCATGAAAGAGGAGATTCTACAATAGATTAAAAGGAAATATATAGAGCATCACAATTATTTATTTGTGATATAATAACCTCATCTTGGAGGTGATGTGATTGGATACGGACTCGGAAATGTTTCTCCTTGCCGCGGAGGAACTGAACTTTACCCGTGCCGCTAAACGGGCCTATGTGACTCAGCAGTGCTTGAGTGCCCATATCAAGAAACTGGAAATACGAATGGGGGCGCCCCTTTTTGAACGAGTCCCTTACATGGCGCTGACCCCTGCCGGTAAGGTTCTTTATCGCTCCCTGCGCCGCATTGAATTGATTGAGCGATCCTGCCGGGAAAATATCGAAGCCATTCGGGAAGGGACGCAGGGGGAAGTGACCCTTGGCATGAATGCCGGGCGTGTCCAGTTCTTTCTGCCGCGTTTGTATGAAGCATACCATCGAAAATTTCCTCATGTGACGCTGAAGGTGGTCATTGATGATGTGAAAAACCAAGCTCGTCGCCTTCTTGATGGGAAAATTGACTTTCTGGTAGGCGTCAACTGTCCCGTGGACAGGGATCTTGTCTTCACCCCGTTAAAGGAAGAGAAGGTTTTTTTCCTTGCAACGGATTCCTACCTTAAAGCCCACGCCAAAAGTCCAGGCGCTTATCCCAAGACACTGCGGACCGGCATCATCGACATGAAGGAGTATGATACGCTCCCTCTCGTACAGAATGCGGAAGCAAGTACCCTTGTCACCGTTGTGGAGCGTTATGAAAAAAAAGCGGAACCTCGTTCAGGATACGCTTGTGAGGGTCAGCGATTCCAATGCGCAGATCCGGCTTTGCGGGACGGGGCTTGTAGGGATGTACCTGGCGGAAAGTCTTGTCGAAATGGCCCGTTTCCACGGAGCGGAAACAGCGGGAAATCCCCTGCGTATTCTTGCCATCAAGGAGCTGACAGAAACCTTGCGTCTTGATCTTGTCACGCACCGTGAGGCAGATCAACCGCTTTATATCCGTCAACTGGAAGTCATGATCCGGGATGTGTTTGCCTCTGATAAGGCTGATCTTGAAAGGATAGATGCTTAGGACAAACCGCTGAGCGGCAGACGAAGGAAGCGATTTATCCCTGCATTGTCTATTCTTTGTGGTACAATGAAAAGAGAACATCGTTACGATAGAAAGAAGGAATTGCTATGAATCAAAGACTGACAGCCCTTGTTCTTTGCGGCTTTCTTGCCGCTCCTTCCCTTAGCTTTGCCGCCGCCGCTTCCCCTAGCGCGTCTAAAGACGCGGCTCCGGCAGCTGTAGTAAAAAGCAGTCCGAAGGAGGAGGTTGGCGTCTTCCAGAAAGACCATGTCCTCATTGTAAACGGCAAGACCCTTGATGCCGCCTCATTGCCAACGCCAGTTCTTGTGCGTCAAAAGGAAACCATGGTTCCACTGCGTCTTGTGGCAGAAGCATTGGGGTATACTGTTTCCTGGAATCCAGAAACGGCATCTTCCAAACTGGATATGAGTATTGCGTCCATGGAATTTCGTCCCGGTGAAACCCTCTATCAGAGAAAAGGCAAGCTTAAAGTTATAAACCTTGATGCCGCGTATAAATTTACGAATGCGCCCCAGGTCGTTGAGGGCGTGACATACGTTCCGTGTCCCTTTTTGGTGTCTTTTTCAATGAGGTAAAGATTGAAGGCAAAACGATTTCCATTACCGTACAAAAATCCCAGCTTCAGGATGCGGCACGTCTGTTAACAGAAGCCGCTGCTGAAAAAAGCCAAACACAAGCCCCCAATCCCATGGTGGAATACAGCTCCCTGACCGAAATGGAAAAGAAGGTGGGGCATACGATTAAGGTACCGGCTTCTTTGAAAAATAAAAAGGTTGCCGGCATGTATCTCTTTTCGGATGGCCTTGCCAGATCAACTATGCAGATGGATCCCTGTACAGGACACAAAAGGGATCGGCTGGTGATATCAGTGGGGATTACACCAAGTATGCCGTTGATACCCATTGGATCGATGGTTCCTATAAAATCCGCGGCCGCGGTGATAAAGATGCCTACCGGACCCTTACTTGGGAAGATGGCATCTATACCTATTCCTATCATTCCCAGAGCGCGCTGACCAAAGCGGCTGCCAATCAAATCGTTCGTGGAAAATAACGCCTTGTGCCTTAAGGGGCTGTGAAGCTGTATGAGCTTTTCATCGTTTCACAGCCCTTTTCATTTGTTTTTAAAATTTTTATGACATGTAATAAGATGTTCAAGTTTCTTTCATAGGGACTTCATGCGTTCCCTCTATGATAAGGTTCAACAACACGGATTCAATAAAACGGGCAGATCCCGTTACCTTATCCGGAAAAAGGGAGGAATCTTATCATGGATGAGAAAAAAATTGAAAAATGGGAATGTGTGTCAAAGAAAATGACCGCCCTTTGCAAAAAAGGGTTTTCACCCCGCAACCTTAAGAAAGGGGCAGCCGTGGTTGTTCTTGTTGCTGTAGCTGCGGGAGCAGGAAAGGTGACCTTGAAAAAGATGCGTTTTGACCGTCGGCAGGCGGAAGCTGCTGCCAAAGTGGAACTTGCCCAAAAACTGGCAGTGGAGCGAAATGAACCCCTTCTTTCAAGTGATGAAGTGCTCGGTAAGATTGCGAGCCTGCTCGGTACTGATGAAGGGAGCGTTACGCTGAAAGGACTGCGCCTTGCAGAGGCAAAACCTGATTTGCGGGAGCACAAAGAGCATAAAGATAAAGAAAAAAGGGATCATGATCGCAAGTTCTTCAAAAAAGATCATGACAATCGTGACCGTGTAAGGGGAGGGGAGGACCCAAGGACGCCTCAATTGACCCCTCAGGAAGGCCCCAATAAGGCATCTGATCAGGCCCCCGCTCCTACGGGCGGCAATCCTGCTGATTTTGCTGCACCGACTGCACAAAACAAGGCACTTCCTCCTCAAGGCATGCAGCCTATGGCAGGACCGATGGGTTCCCATCGTCCTGTATTCTACGAAGCCAGAGTGGATCAAGGAAATATGAGTTATGAGTTCCTTCTAAACGCACAGACTGGGGAAATCCTCCACAGCAAGGTTCATCAAAAGGGCATTGTGGAAAAGCTTTTTTCCTGATGCCTCAAGGGTAATGAGCACCATCTCCTTGCCTATGCTTTTGGAGCATGGGCAAGGATGAAAAAGAAGTATTGGAAATGGGTATTCAATCTCTTTATACTCAAAGGCAGCGATATCTGTGCAAAGGACTGCGTAATCAATAAGGAGTTGAATCTATATGGAGAAAAAGATTGTCCAGACTGCTGGACGGACCCAATTAGGGGATTTTGCCCCGCTTTTTGCCGAGGCCAATGATGATTTTCTTTTTGGCAAGGTGTGGAACGACCCCAGTGTGGATGTCAAAACGCGCTGCATTATTACGGTGACGAGCCTTGTGTCCATGGGGATAACGGATGGATCCTTGTCTTACCATCTCCAAAATGCCAAGAATCATGGTGTCAGCAAAGCGGAAATCGCCGGTATCTTGACCCAGGTTGGCTTTTATGCGGGCTGGCCCAAGGCCTGGGCTGCTTTTGGACTTGCTGGGGCTGTATGGAAAGATGCGGCTCCCGCCCTTACTGAAAAGGAGCGGTTTGCTCAAGAGCTCATGTTTCCGATTGGTGGGCCAAATGACGCCTATGCCAAATATTTCAAGGGGCAAAGCTATCTGGCCCCTGTTTCGACGGAACAGGTTCCCATTTACAATGTGACCTTTGAACCTAAATGCCGGAATAACTGGCATATCCACCACGCCGATAAAGGAGGGGGCCAGCTTCTCATCTGTGTCGGCGGAAAAGGTATCTATCAAGCTTGGGGGAAGAAACCCGTCCTCATGCTGCCAGGATCGGTCGTTCACATTCCAGCGGGGGTCAAGCACTGGCATGGTGCCGTGACCGATGCCTGGTTCAGCCATCTGGCCATGGATCCCGAAGGCGTCAATACATCCAATGAGTGGCTTGAGGAAGTGTCGGATGCGCAATATGAAAAAAACTTTGGCTGCTTTAACGTAAATCGAAGGCAGGACGGAATCAGACGGTGGGGAACTTGCTGAACGGGGATTACGAAGAAAGAAGGTCCTCATCATGAAAAAACTCATTCTCTTCTTACTGGGATGGGGCAAAGCCGGCGACACGTGGCTGCAGTAATGAAAATATCCTGTATATGCTTTTTTCTTATGAATAGGGCTCCGCTAAAAAAGATCCTTTTTAGCGGAGCCTTGTTTATGGAATTTGCTGCCAAGCTTCTTTGAGAAGGGAAAGAACCTGCTGAAGCTGAGGCTTTGTGTGGGCTGCTGAAAGCGTGAGACGTAGCCTGGCGGTACCCATGGGAACAGACGGCGGTCGGATAGCAGATAGCAGGATGCCTCTTTCCTTGAGAAAGGCATCAATGGCGGCTGCTCTTTCTACAGACCCAACTATAATGGGAATCAGGGGCGTTATTCCTGGAAGAACGGGGAGCTTCAAGGTGTGGAGTCCCTCCCGCATGAACCTTGTGTGTTCGCGCAGTGTTTTCATGAGGATGGGCCCTTCTTCCTGAAGGACTTGGAGTGCGGCATAAGCCGCCGCTGTATCATGGGGGCTGATGAAGGTGCTAAAAACAAAGGGCCTGGCGCGGCAAGTAAGGTAGGCAATGATTTCCTTGGAGGAAGCCACATAGCCTCCTTCTGAGGCGAGGCTTTTACTGAGAGTCCCTGTTTGGATATCGATGGTGCCTTGAAGACCAAAATAGGCTTCCGTTCCTCTTCCACCAGGTCCAATGACGCCTTCTGCGTGGGCGTCGTCCACCATCAGGAGCGTTCCATATCGATTTTTGAGCGCTGCCAGTTCCGGCAGCCTGCAAAGGTCGCCATCCATACTGAAAACGCCGTCTGTAACAATGAGTTTGACAGCTGTTTGATTGCTGGCGTAGGCAGCTAGCTTTTGTTCCAGGTCCGTCATATCATTATGACGATAGACGATGACCTCGGCGCCACTGATCCGGCAGCCATCGATGATGCTGGCATGGTTCAGCTCATCACTGAAAACAAGGTCACCTTTTTTGAGAAGTGTGTAGAGGCGCCTAAGTTCGCCAGGTAGCCGGTATTGAAAAGAAGCGCTGCTTCACAGCCTTTGAAGCGGGCAAGTTTTTTTTCAAGGTCACTTCCTCGGGCGATTCCTCCTGAAATGAGGCGCGATCCCGTGGAGGACGTTCCCCCTTTTATCAAGCGTCAGCCGCGGCCTGCAGTACTTTTGGATGGTGGGTCAAGCCGAGATAATTGTTGCTTGAAAAGACGGTATAGATCTGGCCGCTGCGGCTTCTTGCCGTAACGGGACCAATCATGTCAAGGTCTGTGATGGTCCGCGCAAGACCGGCTGCGTGCAGGGTGCGGAGCCTTTTTTCGACGCGGTGCCGAAGGCGTGCTCCAGAGGAGCTGGCAAGGGGAGCATGAGATATGTGGATTGCAATGGGGAACCTCCTTAGGTCGATAGGATAGGAGTAGTATAGCCCCAATCAAAAAATATGTATACCATTTTAATAAATAAGGTTAACGTAAATAGGAAAGAAAATACAGGGGAAAGACTGGCTTTCCCCTGTGGTTGCTAGACCTTACCTTCAGTTTTTCTCTAGGGCCGGATTGGCAAGGCTCCACATAAGTTTGGTGACGGCTGCTTCCAAGGTCATGGGACCGCCTGATTCGACCCCTGCTTGGGCGGCGAGGATCCCCATGGGATAAAGGGACAGGTCAACTCCATCAAAAAGGCACTGGGAGACACAGACCATACGTACTCCGGCTTGATGGCTCGGCGGATGGCGGGCAGGAGGTTATCCCGGCCTGTATTGACGCCGCCCGCGCCATAGCATTCAAGGACGATGCCCTTGTAGCCGCGTTGGACCGCATAGTCGATGATGTCAGGTTTGAGTCCAGGCGTAACCGTAAGTGCCATGACTTTCTCTTCCATCTTGCTTTCAACACGGAACCCTCCCACATTCCGTCGGTCGGGGAGGTTCTTTTTAATGCCGTTTTTATCAAAAAAGAGAACCGGTGCTTCATTGACGCTCTCAAAAGCATTGAAATTGCGGGTAAAGATTTTTTTGCAGCAGTCGCCTTTGATGACTTTATTGCCAAAGGCGACAAATACGCCGGGAAGGCCGCTTGACGCGATGGTAAAGGCCAGTTCCAAGTTGCTGCGGGCATCGGAGTTGGATAGTGACAAAGGTACTTGTGAGCCGGTGAGGACGACTGGTTTTCCCAGATTTACAAGCATGTAGGAGAGCGCAGAGGCTGTGTAGGCCATGGTATCCGTTCCATGGGTAAGGACGAAGCCATCATATTCCGTATAGTTATCCCCAATAAGGGTCGCCCAGCTGCTCCAGTCTTGCGGGACCACATTGCTGGAATCGATCTTGGTCAGGTCTTTTACGGTAATTTCTCCAAGCGTGCGCAGCTCAGGGACGGATGTAAGGATGTCATTGCCGGAAAGGGTAGGCTCCAGGCCATCTTCCGTGGCAACGCAGGAAATGGTGCCGCCTGTCGTCAAAAAGAGGATTTTTTTCATTTCGATGTGGGGCAGGATACCCCGGCTTTTTAGGTCGGGGAGAAATGCCCCATTCACCTCACTTTCCAAAATAAATAGATTTCCAGTAAAATAATGATTACAGCAAACTCGGTGATATCACATGAGAACGAGTAAGGCACCAGATCTGCAAAACCAAATAAAGATGGTAACCCTTCGCAGCATCTGCCCCTCTAACAGAAAATCCTGAATCGGCAGATGACAGAAAAATCCCGTCAAGGCTGTAAATTTGTTCCTCCATATGTTCTTGACCATTGGTCTTGGGACGTGCTCCTGCCCTTCCATAAAGAGCGGCGAAAGCAGCAGTGAACCAATCGGAGCTCTTTTAAGGATGAGAAACAGTCTTATTATATCATAAGTAGGTCTTTTATGACCGATTTGGGAAAAGGACAATAATGGCAATCATGGTGTTTAGAAGGAAGGCCCAAAGGACCTTCCTTCATCCCAATTTTGTTCTTACCCTCCTTTTTTATTATTTTGATGACATCTGATATAATCCATTCTATGGGAGATCTTCCCTTGTCCTGATATTCGTGCCGTCAACACTATCTTAACAATAGGGGGCTCTCCTTTATTTTGCAAGTATTATGTATACCCTATCAAGAAACATTTTACGCTTAGGGAAAGGCCCCTTTCCTCCGCTCCGTTCTTTTGATAAAATATAACTCATAGGGGAACTCTGGGGAATCAGGGTTCCTTCTTTCTTTTTTTGGGGAATGGCCCCAACAGAAAATGAGGTGAGAAACATGGAAAAACAAAGACTGTGGATCAGGTGGCTTGGAGGGAGCCTTTTGACGATTTCCCTGCTTTTTTTCAGCAACGGGAACGTAAGTGCGGCGAAAATTCTTACAAAATACGGATCCCTGCCGCTTTACAGGGAAGATCTCATGCCCCTTACGGTAGAGCGTCCTTCTTTTTATGATGACCCGCCCCTTTGGACCATCCGGCTGCGCAATCAGCCGCAGGGACTGTTGGCGCCTGAAACTGGATTTTATCGTCCTATTTATGGCATCATGCGCAGGAGGACCCCTGTCTTTCGCACGGTACGGCCCCTCCTCCCGCCCCAAAGCGCCCACCTTCCTACGGCTGTGGGGCCCGAGGAAAAGCAGCCATTTTTGGTGCGCCAGCCCCGTCCCTACAGCGGCACGCCCCAGCGTCAGGCTGCCTCTTTTCCTTCAAGACCGGGGGCTGTCCAAATTTTTGTCCCTAAACCTTGAGTCTCAAAGTAGGATGGGAATCGGGGGAAGTTTCCGCAGGAAGTGCCCTGCTTATGCTATAATAAAAGATAATCTATCCCAATTTGGAACATCCCATTGGGCCTGGGGCCCATAGCACGCAAAGGACGGTGGAAAGATGAAGCTTTCCCAGCTTAGAAAAGCATATTTGATGGACCTTGCGAGCCGTTTTACAGGTCCGTTCCATAAGAAAAAGGCTGCCTCTTTTCGCACGGACGCGGTCAAACCAACTGCCCCTGCCTCCAAGATTCCCCATGATGTCTATGGTGAACTTGCTTTTCGTTTTTTGGAAGCCTGGCAGAAAGAAAAGGAACAAAAAGTTCGGATTTGCCTTTTTGGGCAGCCCGGTGCCGGCAAAAGTTCCTTATCAATGAACTGATAGGGGAGAAAAAAGCCAAGGTTGGAACCGGGACGGATACGACCAAGGAGGCCCAAGTCATCGAATCGGGAAGTGTTGTCTACGTGGACCTGCCTGGCTATGATACGGCGCGTTTTCCCAAAAAAGGCTATTTCAGCCATTTTGATCCCCTCCAATACGACCTTTTTCTCTGCATTTTTTCGGGCAAGCTTACGGAGGCTGATACAGAATTTTTTTCCCGTCTCCAGCGGCTGGGCAGGGTCTGCCTTTTTGTGCGCAATAAGATCGATGGGCTTTATGCTCCTTTTCGGTCCTTAAAAAGTCTTGAAGAGGAAATCCAAAAAGATGTCCGTCATCAGGTAGGACCTTGTGCTCCGCTTTATTTTACGAGCTGCCGAAAGGATTGGGGCAATGCCCAAAAACGAGGCATCCCGAATCTTCAGGAAGCCATCATGGATCATTTGGAGCCGGCTTTGAAAGACCGGTATGCCCGTCATGCAAAAGCGTATACGGAGCATACCCTTCTTTTGAAGCGTCGGGCGGCAGACCGTCGGGTGCGTAAGTATACAGCCATGGCGGCCGCCAACGGCCTTAATCCTGTTGTCGGTATGGATGCTGTTATTGACGCGCGTATCCTCAAGGAAATGTATCAGGGAATCCGGACGGATTTTGGCTTAGGGAAATGGGATCTTCCTATCGAAGGAAACCGAGTAAATCTTGTAAAAAAAGTGGCCGGTGGGGTTACAGGCGAGCGCGTGACCAAGGGCCTGAGCCTCCTCTTACGCAAACGGGCCGGAGAGAAGGCAGCCAAATTTATTCCCCTTGCCGGGGCCGCTGCCGCTTCATTGATGAATGCGGGCAGTATGTATTATGTTGGAAAAGAATATGTCAGGATCTGTTACGAGTATGCCCGCAGACGGCTCCAGACAGAAATCGAGTGGGGGACCCATGAGCACAGAACGTGAAGATATCAAGAAAATTGAAAAAGAAATTGATGAGGAGAATGTGCGCATTGTCCTTTTTGGCCAACCTGGAAGCGGGAAATCAAGCCTGATCAATGCCGTCTGCGGACGGGAGGCTGTAAAGACGGGTGAACTGATGGAACCGACGACCGACGCTGTGGTTGTGGAAAATGGGGATGTGACGTTTATCGATCTTCCTGGCTATGGAACGGATGGATTCCCGGAAGAAGCTTTTCTCGAACGGTTCCGGCCTTTTCAATACGACCTTTTTCTCTGCGTCTTTTCTGATAAGCTGCGGGCTGCTGACACACGGCTATTCTGCATGTTGGAAGCCCTGAAAAAGCCCTGCATCTTTGTTCGCAGCAAAATTGACTTGATCTATGAGGAAGGCCGGACCTTGGAAGAGTGTGAGGCCGTTATCCGCCGTGATGTGGAAACGCAGCTGGGTACGCGGGATATCGATCTGGTTTTTGTGTCGGCCCGTAGGGATCGGCCGGTGGGCATCGATGTCCTGAATGATGTCATCATGAGCAAGATGAATGAAGCTCGGAGAGAAAAATATATCCTGACAGCTGAAGCGCGGACAAAGGAACAGCTTGAGCCAAAAAGGCGGCGGCCATGACTTTTGTCAAGCGCAGTGCTACTTATTCTGCGTATAATGGACTCAATCCTATCATGCTGTTGATGCGGCTGTGGATTTTATGATCTTGTATCAGCTTTATAACAACATTCGGGAGACCTTTGGCATTACGGAAGAAATCATTGCGTCAAGCAAAAAAGTGTCTGATAAGGATAAACGCCTTGTCCTAGGCGGCATGAGCAGGGAAGGCATCAATCTTATCCTAAAGAATGCAGGTCGGCAGCTCGTGGCCCGGACCTTTCTCAAAGTCGTTCCCGTTGTGGGGCAGGCGACGGCGGCCTTATTGGCTACAAACTTGTGAACAAGACGGGCCGTGATTATGTCAATGCCTGTTATGAACTTGCCCGGGAGCGGCTGCTGTCGGCCCTTGATGCCCGGAGATCATAACAAGGAAAAGAGGTAGCAGCATGGAACAGACAGCATATCTTCCCCATAACTACGAGGAAAAACTAAAGGCCCTCAATGCGTGATCTGGGACGCGGCTGAACTGAAATTTGCCGAGACAAAATCGGCTAAGGCCATGACGGATTTTCTGCGTCAGGAAGGCTTTACCGTAAAAGAAGGTCTTGCTGGCATGAAAACCTCCTATGTAGCGGAATTTGGGTCTGGGCATCCCATTATCGGCATCCTCGCCGAATATGACGCCCTGTCCGGTCTTAGCCAAGAACTTGACGTGGCAGAAAAAAAGCCACGGTCTGGGACCTCGTGCGGACACGGCTGCGGCCACTGTCTTTTGGGAACGGCCGCCATTGGAGCTGGTCTTTTGCTCCGGGATTATTTAAAAGCCCATCCTGACAAGGGGACGGTGCGGGTCTATGGCTGTCCTGCCGAAGAAGGCGGAAGCGGGAAGGCCTATATGGCGAGGGAAGGCCTTTTTGACGATGTGGATGCTGCCTTTACGTGGCATCCGGCAACGATGAATGCTGTTGCAACAGGCAGTAACCAAGCCAATATCCAGGCGGCCTTTACCTTTACCGGTCAGGCTTCCCACGCGGCAGCCTCTCCAGAAAAGGGCCGCAGTGCCCTTGACGCGGTGGAACTGATGAATGTGGGCGTGAACTATCTTCGGGAACATATGGCAGATTATGAACGCGTCCATTATGCAGTCCTTGATACGGGCGGGGTTTCCCCGAATGTCGTTCAGGAGCATGCCGAGGTTCTCTATCTTATCCGCAGCAAGAGCAACGCCGAAGCGAAACGGCTTTATAAAAGGGTACAGAAGATTGCCCAAGGGGCGGCTCTTATGACGGAAACATCCGTTTCCCTCCGTTTTGACAAGGCCGTATCAAATTTGGTGCGGAACGATACGCTTGCAGCGGTTATGCATGAAGCCATGGTGGAAGTGGGCGCACCGAAACGCACGGCGGAAGAAAAAGCGTATTTGGAAAAATTCCAAAAGACCGTGCCAGAAGAAAATATCCTTCATGATCCGGGTATGACGCCCCTTCTTGATCGGGAGTTTTTGGAAAATCTTATCAAGAAGGATCGTTTTGGAGAATTCATTGTTCCCTTCCAGCCCAATTCCATTACTCAAATGGGATCGTCTGATACAGGGGACGTAAGTTATGTGACTCCTCTTGCCCAGTGCTACACGGCAACCTTCCCTATTGGTACAACCGCTCATTCCTGGCAGTGGGTGGCTATGGGTCAGAGTCCAGTAGCTCTTTCGGGGATGTACTACGCGGCTCGCGTCATGGCGGAAAGCACGAAGAAAGTCATGGAAGAGCCTGCACTTCTTGACCGGGCCAAACAGGAACTGTCCGGCCGGCTGGGTGGAACATCCTATGAATGCCCCATCCCAAGGATGTGTGGCCAACCAAATACGCAAAAATAAAATAAGGACACGGAAGGAACCCTGCAGCAGTGAGAAATCTGTTGCAGGGTTCCTTTTTTATCTACTGATCATTGTGTTTTGCAGTTTTTGCAGCTGTAAAGCTACATAGGCATTCTCAAGATGGATGAATTTTTTGAGCAGATCCTTGAATTCATCAACATAATGAAGACTTTGGCTATCCCTATGGGATACAATAACATTTGTTAACTCATAGGTAAGTCCTTTGATGCGAAGGATATGCAGTCTTTCCTTTGTCGGAAGTATCCCTGTCCAATCGAGCTGCTGCAGGTTCAATTGGGCACAAATGGTTGAATAGTGACCGCTTCTGCATAAATCAATCATAATGCTGAAGTTGCTGACCTGAATAGGCAGGGAGGCAGCAATATGCTTTTGCATCAGAAAATTTGAGACGGCTGTCGTCGTAGTGGAAGCAGAATGTCCAAGGACAAGAGGAATTCCTGGAAGGGATGCCAAATCGATGCCCTCTTGATAAGCTTTTACTAAGAGTGCGTTCGTTTTATCTCCGTAATAGGTACGAAGCAATGTTTCCGGAACAACTAGATAGAGAGGTTCCCTTTCCAGTTCAATTTTGTCGAATAAAGGATGTTCCTTTGCATCGACGCCGAGAAACAAGTCGATTTCTCCACTGAGGAGAAGGTCTTCCAACTTATGGGTATCATTGAGACGAACCTGGACATCCACGTTAGGGTATTGTTTCTGAAACTCGGGAACCATGGATGGAACGAGAATGGTCCCTCTTGTTGTTGGAATCCCAAGACGAATGGTGCCGCGCGTTCCCTGACTGATATCTGCCAGTTCATTTTTCATCCTATATTCGAGTGCTTTTATTCGTGATAGATAGCGCAGCATGGCAGCCCCTTCCGCGGTCAATTCCAAGTGAGGACGACGGCGAAACAGCGTGACGTGATGATGGGCTTCAAGCCTCTTGATATGGTCGCTTAAGCATTGTGGAGTAACAAAGGCCCGCTCTGCCGCTCGGGAAAAGTTGAGCTCTTCAGCTGCTAATAGAAACATTTCATAGCCAATCAGCATGGGATATCCCCCTTTCTTCTTCTCATTATAGTGGTTTATCCCTTTATATCAAGTTTTTGCTTTAAATTCATCATGATTTTTACTGTTTTACATTTAAAAGAAAAGCATGCTATATATAGCGTATCAAGAATGAATCGGAATCTATGATGAAGGGAAGGGGTTCTTATGTCCAATTTACTCATTTTTGTTGTCGGTCTTGCTATTATGCTTTTGTGTATGATGAGAACTAAGTGGGGACCTTTTGTATGTATGCTTCTTGCCAGTCTTGCCATCGGGATCGGGTGCGGTCTGGGAACGGACAAAACCATCGCCTCGATTGTGGATGCTTTGCCAAGACCTGCAAAAATATCGGCCTTATGGTTATTTTTGGCACTATTTTAGGCATTTACCTGGAAAAATCACGTGCCTGCCAAAGGATTGCGGAAACGCTTCTTCAAATAACAGGGAAAGATCGGGCTGCCGGCGCACTAGCGCTACAGGATATGTCATTGCCATCCCTGTTTTCTGTGATGTTGCCCTTGTACTTCTGTCCCCACTTATTAAGTCAGTTGCACGGAAAAGTGGAAAGAACGCTTGTTCCATGGGCGTAGTGACTGCTTGTTCCCTTTTGGCAACCAATGCTTTTGTGGCACCGACACCGGCGCCGCTTGCCATTATTGCCATTTTAGGCTGGATATTGGAACGTCCATTTTATGGGGCATGCCAGCTGCGCTGTTCGTGACAGTTTGCGTATGGGCTTTTGGGGAATACTATTTGGAACGGAAACCGGCTTCGTGGTATACGGAACTTCCGCGGGATATTTCTGCTCAAGAAGAGACGAACGATGAGTCAGCTCCCATGCCCAGTTTCGGAGCAGCCTCACGCCCATACTGCTCCCGATAGTGTTGATCTTGATTCGCTCAGTAGGTAGGATCTTTTTGGAAAAAGGCTCAGTCCTTGTTTCCCTTTTGAACTTTTTTTGGTGATAAAAATATTGCGCTTTGCGTAGGGATTGTTTCATCCGTTATTCTTTTAGGGAATTTCCTGCCGAAAGATAAAAAATATGCACCCATGACGGACGCACTCCGTACCTCGGGGCCTATTGTCTTTATTACGGCTGCAGGCGGTGCTTTGGCAAATATTGTTGGGGTTACTGGCGTTGGTAAGATCCTTGCTGAAAGTCTGGCCGCTCTCCCATTCCTGTATTCCTAATTCCTTTTCTGATCACGGGTCTTTCAAAATTTGCCCAAGGATCTGCTTCCGTTGCTGGAATCATGGCGGCAGGGCTTACACTGCCCCTTTGTGAAACGGGGCTCCTGTCTCCCCTGCAGGCGTTTCTTTCCATCAGTGCTGGCTCTGCTTTGGGTCCCATGTCAATAATAGCTTTACTTGGGTTTTTAGTGAATTCATGGGCTATGATATCCGAACAACCATGAAATCTCTCTGTGTCTGTCAAAATGTGGTCATGTCTTTATCCGGTTTATTGGCAGCTTACGTAATCGGCTCGCTGGTGGGCTGACTTCTTATCTAGATTTTATTTTTTTTGCTGACTGGGGCTCCTTAGGGAGTCCCCTTTTTTATGCGCTAAATCGTCCAATTATTTTTGCAAGTGGGACTATTTCCCTATCCATTGAATCCCTGGAAAAGGTGGCCTACAATAGAGGAGAACTGTACGTGAAAGAAATACATATTGTGAAAGGAGCTTTGCTATGAATCCTGAAATCAATGCTCGAAAGATTGCCATTGTTGGCTGCGGTATGGTCGGGGCTACAAGTGCCTTTGCCCTGATGGAACAGGGACTTTTTTCGGAACTGGTCCTTGTCGATGTGAACCGGGAACGGGCGGAAGGGGAAGCCATGGATATCGGTCACGGCATGATCTTTGCGTCCCCTATGAACATCTACGCTGGAGACTATGATGATATCATGGATGCCTCCATCATTGTCATTACGGCGGGCGCCAGCCAGAAGGTGGGCGAAACGCGCTTGATCTGGTAAAAAAGAATGCCGCCATTTTTAGCTCGATCATTCCTGAGATTGCCAAACGCAATTATCAAGGCATTCTCCTTATCGTGGCCAATCCCGTTGATATCCTGACCCATGTCGCGCAAAAGCTGTCCGGCTTTTCTCGGAGCCGCGTCTTTGGGAGCGGGACCGTCCTTGATACGGGCCGCCTTAAATATCTTTTGGGTCAGCACCTAGACGTGGATCCTCGGAACATTGATGCTTATATCATCGGAGAACATGGTGACAGCGAAATCCCGGTTTGGAGCAGTGCCTATGTATCCGGTATGCCGCTCAGCCGCTTCTGCGAATTTCGCGGCCATCATGACCATAAAGCCTCCATGGAGCACTTGGCTCAGTCTGTCAAGGATAGTGCTTATGAAATCATCAAGAAGAAAAAGGCAACCTATTATGGCATTGCATGGGGGTGCGCCGTATCTGCAGTGCCATCATCCGAGATGAAAAGAGCGTGCTTCCTGTATCCGTTTATCTTGATGGGGAATTTGGCCTTTCGGGAGCAACCCTCAGCGTGCCTGCCATCATAGGGGCCAAGGGGATTGAAAAAGTGGTTCCCATTTCCCTGAGCAAAGAAGAAGGAGACGCCCTGCAAAAGTCTGCCGAGATCCTTAAGGAAACAGCGGCCACAATTGGATATTGAGGCAATTTGAAAGCAAGGAAAAATCGCCCGATTCCTCCTAAAAAAGCATTCCAAGTGGTGCCTGATATGGTATAATACCGGTTATGACTGATGTAGATGGTTAAATCTTGGAGGGATAGCATGGAGAAGGATAGGCCATTGGTGTCATTGATTCCGGTGTCGGCGGCCTGACGGTCCTCAAATGGTTGCAGAAGAAAATGCCCCACGAGCAGTTTATCTTTATCGGGGATACGGCCCGTACGCCTTACGGGGATCGGGCGCGGGAAGAAATCCAGCGGTTTGTGAAGGAAATGACCGATTGCTTGGCCCGTCGGAAGATCAAGGAACTGGTTGTTGCCTGCAATACCATTACGGTTCTTGGCCTTGATACGATTCGCAATGGCTATGACTTTGATGTGATTGGCATGGCTAAGGGGGCGTCCAATATCAGGGAAGTCACCCATAACAATAAAGTCGGCTTTTTTGCGACGGACTTTACGGTTTCCACCGGGGCCCATAAGCGGGAAATCGAGCGTCTTGACCCCGGTGTTGAAGTGTTTGGCCTTGGCTGTCCAAAACTTGTGCCGCTCATTGAAAGTGAAAAATTTGGTCGTCCGGAAATGCAGGAAGCCATCAAGGAATATGTGGATGCCATGAAGGTCCATGGGATTGATACCCTCCTGCTGTCCTGTACGCACTATCCTTTCCTCCACGATGAGATTGCGGCCGCTTTTGGACCTCAGGTGACGGTCCTTGATCCAGCGGAAATGACGACGGATGAGGCTATTAAGCATCTCCAAAACAAAGGACTCCTCAAAACAGAAGGGGAAGGATCCCTGGAAGTTTGCTTTACGGCGGATCTTGCCCGTTGCAAGCGGCTTGCTTCCCGTATGCTTGACCTGGCCCATGCCCGATTTCACCTGATTGACCTTGAGTCCTGATTTGCGAAAAAATAAAGAGAAGGCTTGACCAACATCAGGGAATATGATAAAATTCATTCGTTAGTGCTACTGTAGCTCAGTTGGTAGAGCGGCTGATTCGTAATCAGCAGGTCGCAGGTTCAAATCCTGTCGGTAGCTCCATCTTAAAAGATTGGCCCCCGGTTTCCGGGGGCCTTTTTAGTGTCGTTTTTCTTTTAAGGCTACCTATGGATGACACTTATATCCTTCCCAGCAGGGACCGGAAAAGGTGACAATCCTCTGTAAATGGTGTAAAATAAAAAGACGTATCTATAAGGAGGAACACCATGATTCGACGGAAAACTTCAGCCATTGTGGAGTCAGGCATCCTGGCGGCCATTGCGGTGATTTTTACCCTCATCGGCAATTATATTCCCGTTCTCGATGTTATCGTAAGCGTTTGGTGGCCCCTTCCTATCATCTTATGCGGAAGGCGTAATGGACTGATGTGGAGCGTCCTCTGCCTTTTGGTTACCGGTGCTGTTGTTGCTGTTCTCATCAGTCCCCTCCAGGCCGTTACCCAGGTCCTTATTCTGGGCATCTTGGGCCTTGTCATGGGGGAAGGGATGCGGCGTCAGAAGTCCCCTGCCAGTGTCCTCTTATGGGGGAGTCTGGGGGCCTTTTATCTGTTGTTCTCAGCGGCCTTGCAGCCTATTTCCTCATGGGCATCAATGTGGTGGAATCCTTTACCCATGCCATTGCGGAATCTGTTCAAATGACCAAGGACATCTATGATACGCTGGGGGTTTCCGGAATCATGACCACAGAATCCTTGGAACGGATGCAGCATATGCTGAGTCTCGTCCTTCCGGCTGGACTGCTCCTTAGCTGTTCCATTTCGGCCTTCGTCAATTATTGGGCGGCTCGGAAGGTCCTTTCCCGGTTAGGCGATCCCTACCCTTGGTTCCCTCCTTTTGCCACGTGGACCTTGCCGCGTTGGATCTTGGGAGGGTACGGACTGGGTATGGCAACGCTGCTTTATTTTCGCGGAGATGAGACCAGCTATGGCTTCCTGGGAGGCTACACCCTTTTTACCGTGGCAAGCATGCTGCTCTTGCTGCAGGGACTCAGTGTGGTTCTTTGGTACGTACAGGTTCGGGGAAAACCGCGTTTTTGGTTTCCCTTGGCAGTCCTTACCAGTTTCGTGATTCCCCTTGTTTCCCAGTTCCTCGTGGTCATGGGAGCCATTGAGATGGTAACGGACCAGCGCAAACTGCGCAAAAGATAGGAGAATCGACCATGAAAGACGAAGAACGAGCCAAATTATGGCGTACCCTTCGGGTCGCGGCGGCCATCCTCGGCACCCTTTGTGTCGTCTATGGCTTTTATGTTAACCAGGTGATTTGGACAGCTGCTGGTTTTACTGCTGTCCTTCTCGTCTATTATTTCAGTTCCCGCAGCAGTAAGCTCCGGGAGCATGGTTCAACCATGCCATGACGACGGTGGTGCGGAATATTGAGCGGGCCAACCATTACGCCGTTCAGCGCCTGCCTGTAGGAATTGCCGTATTTGATCAGGAAGGCACTTACAGTGGAAAAACCGACTCTTCAATGAGTACATCAATGTGGATGCCCCTTTGGGCTCCCTTTTTGATAAGATCCTGCCACCGCCGGAAAATAATTTTGCGACCCTCCGGTCCGTGATTCCGATAAGAGCATCAAAATTGGCGACCGCATCTATTCCATGCTGGTCCGTCCCATCCAGACAACAGAAGAAGCTGGCAGTGACACGGGTGTTGTCATCTACCTGTATGATGTGACCAATAAGGAGCGGCAGCAACGCCGCTATGAGGATGAGCGCCCCGTTGTGGCTTATGTCCAGTTCGATAACTACGCCGATGCCCTAAAGGGCCTCAATGAAAGTGACCGGGCAAGCCTGGTGGTTGCCATCACGAAGGCCATCAACTCCTGGGCGGAAGAAGTCAACGGTTATTCTCTTAAGTATTCTGAAGATCTCTATCTTGTAGGCATCAACAGGAAAGGTCTTGTCGATACCATCAATCGGAAGTTTCCCCTCCTTGACAAGGTACGGGAAATCAAGATCAATCCGCGGATTACACCGACCGTCAGTATTGGTGTGGCAAGCGGCATGAAGACCCTTTCGGAAATGGCTCAAAAGGCCCAGTCCTGTTTGGACCTTGCTTTGGGGCGCGGCGGAGATCAGGCCGTTGTCTCCATTGGTGAGGAAGTGAGCTTTTATGGTGCCCGCGGGAGCGTGCAGGCGAAAAATACCGCGTGCGGGCCCGGATTGTCGCCCAGGCCATTCACGAACTTATGACAAATGCCGATAAGGTCTTTATCATGGGGCACGTCAACGAGGACTATGATGCCATTGGTGCGGCCATTGGCGTGGCCAAGATGGCTCGGACCTTGGGCAAGGAGTGCTATATTGTCTGGAGTGGTCAGGGGACGGCTGTAGATAACATTGAAAACGTAACCCACGGCAATAATCCCTACGAGGATCTCATCATCAGTGAAGAGGTTGCCATGGAGCAGCGTACGCCGGGCAGTCTCCTGGTTTTGGTAGACCATCATCGGGCCATGCTCACGGCGGCACCAAAACTCCTTGCTGCCATCAGGCGGCGCGTGATCATCGATCACCATCGCCGGGCTGAAGATGTCATTGAGGAAGTGATGCTGCAGTACATGGAGCCGTCCACCTCCTCGACAAGTGAAATGGTTACGGAAATCCTGCAGTATTTCCAGGAACGCATGGAAATCAGCCCGCTGGAGGCCTCCGTCCTTTATGCTGGGATCGTTGTTGACACCAAGAACTTTGCTGTCCAGACCGGTGAACGGACCTTTGAGGCCGCGGCCTATCTGAGGCGCTATGGTGCCGATCCTCATGCCGTATCCCAGCTTTTTAAAGAAGATGACGCCTCTGTTATCCTCCGGGCCAAGATCATTACGGAAATGAAGAAACCCATTCCGGGTCTTGCTGTTTCGGTTCATTCCGGCGGTGCCCAGAATGACCGCAATGTTTCCGTTGTTGTCGCCCAAGCAGCCGATGAGCTGCTGACCATGAATGATATCCATGTCAGCGCCGTTCTCAATGAGAGCGACGATGGCGTCAGTATTTCGGCCCGCAGTGACGGGTCCGTCAATGTCCAGACCATGATGGAAGAACTCGGCGGCGGCGGTCATCAGACTGTAGCCGGTGTCCAGATTAAGGGCGCCAAGGCCGAGGACTGATTCCGAAGATCATTGAGATGGCAAAAGAACAAATGAAGGAGAGCGATTCCGATGAAGGTAATTCTGCTGAAGGACGTAAAGAAGTTGGGTAAAAAAGGTGAAATCATTGAGACGGCTGAAGGGTATGGCCGCAACTATCTCATTCCCCGGGGCTTTGCCCAGGAAGCAACGGCCCGTAACCTGAACCAGGCCAAGGCCGATCAAAAGGTAGCAGCCCATCGCAAGGCTCAGGCCCATGATGAAGCGGTCGTACTGGCCTCGCAGCTGGAAAAAGTGGTACTTCATCTGGCCGTCAAGGTCGGTGAAAATGGTAAGCTCTTCGGTTCCATTGCTTCCAAGGATGTGGCAGATGCACTTCTTGCCCAGACGGGAATGGAAGGCATTGATCGCCGTAAGATTGAAATCCCGGAGACCATCAAGAGCCCTGGTGAATATACGGCTACGGCTAAACTCCTGCCGGAAGTGACAGCTAAGTTCAAGGTCGTCGTAGAAGCAAAGGCTTAAGTCATGGAAGACCGGATTCCCCCTCAAAATGTGGAGGCCGAGCAGAGTGTGCTGGGGGCCATGCTCATCAGTCGCGAGGCCATTGAAAAGGCCTGTGAGATCCTGCGGGAAGATGATTTCTATCGTCAGGATGATCGCATCGTTTTTGGCGCCATCAAGGACCTCCATGAACGCAATGAGGCGGTTGACCTCGTTACGGTCATTGAGGAACTCCGCAAAAAGGGCAAGCTTGATGCAGTTGGCGGTTCACAGACCATCACTAACCTTTCCAACGCTGTTCCGACGGCGGCGAACGTGGAATACCATGCCAAGATTGTGGAGGAAAAATCCCTGCGCCGGCAGCTGATCAATGCGGCAACGGATATTGCGGCTACGGGCTATGAAGAAGATACCGACATTGCCCGGACCATCGACGAGGCAGAACAGAAGATCCTTTCTGTTGCCAACCGGACCCAAACCGGTGGGATTGTCAAAATCCGTGATATTGTGCGCGGCGCTATGGAACGCATCGAGGAACTATATGATTCAAAGGAAGCTTTTACGGGGCTTCCTACAGGATTTACGGATTTTGATAAGATGACGAGCGGACTTCAGCCGTCAGACCTCATCATTGTCGCTGCCCGTCCATCCATGGGTAAATCTTCCTTGGTGCTCAATATTGCGGAACATGTGGGAATCAAGGGTCATAAATCCGTTATCTTTTTCTCCTTGGAAATGAGCAAAGAGCAGCTGGTCCAGCGTATGCTCTGCAGTCAGGCTGGCATTGATGCTTCCCGTCTGCGGATTGGGCAGCTCCAGGATCAGGAATGGCCGAATCTCATTGCCGCTGCTGACCGGCTCAGCAATGCCAGTATCATGTTGGATGATACGCCGGGTATGACGGCGATGGAAATGCGGTCCAAGGCACGGCGCTGGAAGGCTGAAAACGGACTTGACCTGATTATTGTCGATTATCTGCAGCTCATGCAGGGCTCGTCGAAACGGGCCAGTGACAATCGTCAGCAGGAGATGAGTGAGATTTCACGGTCCCTCAAAGGCCTTGCAAGGGAACTGAATGTACCGGTCATTGCCCTCAGTCAGCTCAGCCGCAGTGTTGAGTCGCGGACCAGCAAGCGGCCGATGCTCAGCGACCTTCGTGAATCAGGAGCCTCGAACAGGATGCCGATATTGTCTGCTTCATCTATCGTGACGATTACTATAATCCTGATACGGAACAAAAGAATGTGGCAGAACTCATCGTAGCCAAGCATCGTAATGGTCCGGTGGGAACGGTCAATCTCTTTTTCCAGAAGGATACGACACACTTTTTCGACCTTACGCCGGAGCATCTGCCCAGATGGCCGACCAGCAAGGATGATTCAAGGGGACTGCACAGGCAGTCCTCTTTTTTTGAGGACTCATAATGTGAACGATTTTAGGAAAAAATCTATTTTTTGTTCAGAAGAAAATAAATGGAGACTTATGTCGCCGGAAAGGAAGAGCAGCCTTCATCTTTCTTGAATTTTCTCCTATTCTTATCTTAAGAAAAGTCAAGGTAAGTCCCATTCTTATATGAGAAGTCATTGCGACTCGTTCGGAAAAATGATACAATGAGAGGGCGGCCATAACGGTGCGCTGTATTGTCATGCAATGTTACAGGAAGCATTTTGCTAAGGAGGAAGTACTGTGATTCCACGTTATACGGGTAAAGAAATGGGGTCCATCTGGACGGAAGAAAATGAAGACCGGACCATGGTCAAGGTTGAGATTCTTGCCTGTGAAGCCATGAACAAATTGGGTATTGTCCCTGATGATGCTCTTCATGACATCCAGACCAAGGCTGATTTTGAACTGGATCGGGTCCATGAAATCGAAAAGGTGACAAACCACGATATCATCTCCCTGCTCACCAATGTAGCGGAACACGTAGGCGATGCTTCCAAATATATCCATAAAGGGCTTACGTCCAGTGACGTCAAGGATACGGCCATGGGTGTCATGATGAAGCATTCCTGCGAGCTTCTGATCGATCTGGAAAAGAAGCTCCATGAAGTCCTGAAACGTCAGGCCCAAACCTATCGGAACACGATCTGTGTGGGAAGAACCCATGGAATCCATGCCGAACCTATGACCTTTGGCCTGAAATTCCTTCTTTGGATGGATGAAACGGAACGCAACATCGAACGCTTGGAACTGGCGAAGAAATACATTTCTGTCGGTAAGCTCAGCGGTGCTGTCGGCACCTATTCCAATATCGATCCCTTTGTTGAAAAATATGTCTGCGAAAAATTAGGACTGGAACCGGTTCGCCTGGCTACCCAGGTCGTGCAGCGGGACCGTCATGCTTTTTATCTGACGACGATTGCTGTCTGCGGGGCTTCCCTTGAAAAAATGGCTACGGAAATCCGTGCCCTGCAGCGGACGGACATCCGTGAAGCAGAAGAATATTTTGCACCTGGACAGAAGGTTCTTCCGCCATGCCGCATAAGCGCAATCCGATTACGTGCGAAAAGATCTGTGGCCTTGCCCGTGTGCTCCGCGGCAATGCCCAGGCTGCCCTTGAAAATGTGGCACTTTGGCATGAACGCGATATTTCCCATTCTTCCGTGGAACGGATTATTCTGCCGGACAGCACGATTCTTCTGGACCATATGCTCCGCAAGATGACCAATATTCTCGATAAGCTCCTTGTTTATCCTGATGCCATGATTCGCAACCTCAATAAGACGGGCGGTCTTATCTTCAGCCAGAACCTTTTGGTCGCTCTTGTTGGCAAAGGTGTCCTGCGCGAGGATGCCTACAAGTGGGTTCAGCGCAATGCCATGGCCCGCTGGCTGGAAGGGGCTGATTTCAAGACCAACGTTGAAGCCGACCCTGATATCGAAAAATACCTCACGAAAGAAGAAATTGAAGCCTGCTTTGAACCCAAGCATATGCTTAAGCATATTGATGATATCTACGCCCGCTATGGGATGTAAGATCTAGGTAAGGAGAACGTTATGTCATCTATCGTTGTAATCGGCTCCCAATGGGGCGATGAAGGAAAAGGCAAGATTGTGGATTTTTTGGCCCAGCGTGCCGATGTAGTGGTCCGTTATTCCGGCGGCTCCAACGCAGGCCATACGGTTGTTGTCAATGATGTTGCCTATAAACTGAGATTATTGCCAAGCGGCATCCTCTATAAGGATAAAACTTGCATCTTGGGTAACGGCGTTGTCATCAACCCCCGCGTCGTCCTGGAAGAAATCCGGGGCATGCAGGCCAAAGGCGTTGATACGACGAATCTGCTCATCAGTGACCGGGCCCATGTCGTCTTCCCCTATCATGAAAAACAGGATGAACTGCAGGAACTGGCTTTGGGGGCGAACAAGATTGGTACGACCAAGGGCGGGATCGGACCTTGTTACATGGATAAGTATGCCCGTACAGGGATTCGTGTCTGTGATCTCATGAACAAAGAGGTCCTTGCTGAAAAACTGAAACGGACCCTTTCCGCAAAAAACAAACTTTTTACGGAATACTACAAGGCAGAACCTTTGGCTTATGAACCGATGCTGAAGGCCTATCTTGAATATGCCGAAGCGCTCCGTCCCCATGTATGTGACACGAGTGTCGCCTTAGGAGACTTTTTTGACGAAGGAAGAAAGGTTCTTTTTGAAGGCGCCCAAGCCACTTTCCTTGATATCGATTATGGGACGTTCCCCTACGTTACAAGTTCCAACCCGACAGCCGGCAATGCGGCTACGGGCAGCGGCGTAGGCCCTCGTTTCATTGACCATGTAGTCGGTGTTGTCAAAGCTTATACGACCCGTGTTGGCGAAGGTCCTTTTGTCTGCGAACTTTTTGATACAGATGGCCCCGGTACGTATCTTAGGGAAACGGGCCATGAATTGGGACCGTTACGGGCCGTCCCCGCCGCTGCGGCTGGCTCGATGCCTTTATGGTCAAATATGCGGCACGCATCAACAGCATGGACAGCTTAGCCATTACGCGTCTGGATATCCTTGATGGTCTGGATGAAATCAAGATGTGCACAGGCTGGGAAATCGACGGCAAGCCCATCAAATATATTCCGGCCGACCTTTCCATCCTGGCCAAGGCAAAACCTGTCTACGAAACCTTCAAGGGCTGGAAATGCGACATCAGCAGCGTCCGTTCCTATGAAGACCTGCCGCAGGAAGCGCAGACCTACCTGAACCGTCTGAGTGAAGTGGTCGGCGTTGAAATCGGCATTGTTTCCGTTGGTCCGAACCGTGATCAAACCTTTACCCTCAAATCCTTCTTTGAAGACTGAGGCTGGAGCGGGAAATTCCCCCTTGACAAAAGGCGGAAAAACCCGTTATAATATTAGGCTGTGAAAAGCCAATGATTCACTAGCTCAGTTGGTAGAGCACCTGACTTTTAATCAGGGTGTCCCGGGTTCGAATCCCGGGTGGATCACCATTTGAAAAGGACTGCGAACCCCTTGCCTATTGGCAGGGGGTTCGTTTTTAGGTTCATGCTGCTGAAAAGAAAAATGAGACAGATAGAGGTTCTTGAGCTTTTCCCGGGATGGAAAAAGAAAAGGCACGAGGCGTTCCCTGTTTCCTCATGGAAAGAGCCATGAATTTTTGATGGCAGAAACCAATTTTTATCGACAGAACCGTCCCGTTGATGTATAATATCTATTATTTCACTAGGAAAGGAAGGACGGCGTATGACACGTGATGGCAGGGATCTTATCGTATTCCTTCTGCTGACGGTTCTTTTGATGGGCGGCATAATGATCTTGAAACCGGGTCAGGGCACGCTGCCTGCAGCCGATGTAACAACGACCGCAACACCCAAACAGCAAGCTAAATAAGGCAAAAAAGAAGGCAGGAACGTGGTTTGTTCCTGTCTTTTTTAATTTCTAGACAATTTGATCCAAGATGATACCAGTCATGGTGTCCGTATCAGCTTTCTTGAAGCCATCCTTGTAGAGGTCCGGTGTCCGCCAGCCGTCAAGAAGCGCCGCGTCGACAGCTTTTTCAATGGCTTGGGCGGCTGCTTCCTCTCCTAAGGCATAGCGAAACAGCATCGCCGCAGAAAGGATGGTAGCACAGGGGTTGGCGATTCCTTTACCAGCAATATCGGGAGCCGATCCGTGGATTGGCTCAAAGAGGCTTGTCTTTTCACCGACTGAGGCCGACGGCATCATACCGATGGAGCCGCCCAATACAGCCGCTTCATCGCTCAGGATATCGCCAAAGAGGTTGCTTGTCACGATGACGTCAAACTGGGTGGGACGGGCTGCCAGCTGCATGGCGCAGTTATCAACGTACATATGGTTCAGTGCTACATCGGGATAGGCCTTGTGCTCTTTTGTGACTGTGCGGCGCCAGAGCCGGCTTGTGGCAAGGACGTTGCTCTTATCGACGCTGGTGACCTTTTTGCGGCGGCCCTGGGCGGCTTGAAGGCAAAGCGGCTGATACGCTCCACTTCGGGGACGCTGTAGTTTTCAAGGTCCCAGGCTCGTTCCACGCCGTCATGGATTTCCGATTCGCAGCGGTCACCAAAATAGATGCCGCCAATGAGTTCGCGCACGATGAGGACATCCGTGCCCGTCACGATATCGGGCTTCAAGGGCGAATAGGGCGCAAGGACAGGGGAGACATGGACGGGACGCAGGTTGACATAAAGCCTAGAGCCTTGCGCAGGCCGAGGACGGCTTTTTCCGGCCGTTTGAGGGGATCTACATTGTCCCATTTGTCGCCGCCTACGGCACCAAAAAGGACCGCATCGGCGTTTTGGGCTGCTTCCACCGTTTCCTTGGGAAGAGGGTCCCCGCAGGCATCATAGGCGGTTCCACCGGCCATCTTTTGATCAAGGGAAAGGTCCAGGTGATAGATGGCTGCGGTCTTTTTGAGGACCTTTACCGCGGCGTCCGTAATTTCGCCGCCAATGCCGTCACCAGGGATAACAACGATCTTTTTTTTCATTGGGCATGCTCCTTTACATAGGCAATGAGCCCACCGGCCGAGGCAATGCTTGGATGAAGTCCGGCAGGGGCGGCGCCTTGAAGGTGTCGCCTGTGGTCTTATCGGCAATGGTACCCGTGCTGATATCGACGCTTAGGATGTCTCCTTTTCGAATCTTTTTGACATCGTTGCCAATTTCCAGGACAGGAAGGCCGACGTTGATGGCGTTGCGGTAAAAGATCCGGGCAAAGCTTGCGGCAATGATGACGGGCACGCCCGATGCTTGATGGCAATGGGAGCATGCTCGCGGGAAGAGCCGCAACCAAAGTTCCAGCCGCCGACCATGATATCGCCGGCCTTTACCTCTTTGGCAAAGCTTTCGTCAATGTCGACCATGCAGTGGGAGGCCAGTTCCTTGGGATCAAAGGAATTGAGGTAGCGGGCGGGAATGATGACGTCCGTATCGATATTGTCTCCATAGGTCCAAGTTTTTCCTTCGTATTTCATCTTATTTGACCTCCTTTGGGGCGGCAATCTTTCCTAAAATCGCACTGGCTGCTGCGACTTGCGGACCTGCTAGATAAACTTCGCTGTCCACGTGGCCCATGCGGCCCCGGAAATTGCGGTTTGTCGTCGATACGCAGCGTTCACCGGCGGCAGGATGCCCATGTAGCCGCCCAGGCAAGGACCGCAGGTCGGCGTCGAAACAACGCAGCCGGCGTCGATGAAGGTATCGATGTAGCCTTTTTCATGGCTTCCTTGTAGACTTCCTGGCTGCCGGGAATAACGATGCAGCGCACATCTGGATGGACAGTACGGCCTTCAAGGATCTTGGCTGCAATGGCAAGATCTTCCAGACGGCCGTTCGTGCAGGAACCGATGACGACCTGGTCGATGGGAATGTCTCCAAAGGTGCCAATAGCTTTGGTGTTTCCTGGCAGGTGGGGGAAGGCAACGACGGGGGTAAGGGCTGTTAGATCGATGGTCACGGTCCGTTTATAGACAGCGTCACTGTCTGCTGTAACAATTTCATAGTCTTCAACACGGCCTTGTTCGTAGGCCTTGGTCTTTTCATCGACGGGGAAGATGCCGTTTTTGGCGCCTGCTTCAATGGCCATATTGGCCATGGTGAAGCGGTCCGTCATGGAAAGCTCAGCAATGCCGTCGCCCGTAAATTCCAGGGACTGGTAGAGGGCCCCGTCGACGCCAATCATGCCGATAAGGGTCAGCATGACATCCTTACCCGTAATATCCGCCGGTTTTTTTCCTGTAATGATGACCTTAATGGCTTCCGGTACCTTGAACCAGCACGTGCCGTTGCCATGGCAGCGCCCAGGTCTGTTGACCCCACACCGGTGGCAAAGCCGCCCAGGGCGCCGTAGGTGCAGGTGTGGGAGTCGGCGCCGATGGTGAGCATGCCCGGTCCGACAATACCCTTTTCCGGCAGAATGACGTGTTCGATGCCGGCTCGTCCAGTTTCATAATAATGGGTGATATGATGGGCTTTGGCGAAGTCACGGACAATCTTGGCAAGGCCGGCGGATTTAATGTCCTTGTTGGGAATGAAGTGGTCCGGGACAAGGACGATGCGGTCCTTATCAAAGACGGGGCGCCCAATCTTTTCAAATTCCTTGATGGCCGGCGGTGCTGTAATATCGTTTGCAAGGACGCGGTCGAGTCGGCAGGTGATGAGGTCACCTGGTTTAACGAGGTCCTTTCCTGCGTGTTTGGCGAGGATTTTTTGTGTCATGGTCATTCCCATCGTGCATACATCCTTTCTTTTACCCTAAATTTAGCGGGCACTGGCCGCTTGGTGGAAAGCATTGACTGCCTCTTCAGAGGAGATGAGGCCAGCGCCATAGACATGGTCCTTGGCGTCTTTGCGGCGGTTCAGGCACTGATGAAGGCTTGATGGAGGCCGTCATCGTATCCGTGTCGACGCCGGCACCCCAGGTTGTGACGCCTTTTTCATCTGTAATGCCAAAGTAGGCAATGCCCCGTGATTCAGCGACCCGGTCCAGGTCGTGTTCGCTGTACGTAAGGTCCGTCACGGTAAAGTGGAAAGCCCGGCAGAGGGCATCCTTGACGGCGTCGAGCTGGCCATTGCCGGCTCCTTCAAGGATCACGTCGCGGCCGGCAGCCCGGACGAGGACTTTGCCTTGCCATTTTCCGTCCTTCTTGCGGAAGAGCGTATCCTGCAGTTCAATGGGAAGGCTCTTATCGACGTAATGATCCTTAAAGAGATTGAAGATTTCATCGGGCTTCAATTCCTGGTGCTTATGATCGGAAACGTCTTTTACAAAGTAGCTGAAGTCTTCCCGCATCGCTTTTGGCATATCGATGCCATAGGCTGTTTCCATGATGTAGGCGACGCCGCCCTTGCCGCTTTGGCTGTTGATGCGGATAACATCGGCATCATAGGTGCGGCCCACATCGTGGGGATTGATATAAAGGTACGGGCACGTCCAGTACGGGTCATTGTGCTCCTTACGATATTTCATGCCTTTGGCAATGGCATCCTGATGGGAGCCGGAGAAGGCGGCAAAGACAAGCTTTCCGGCGTAGGGCTGACGCTCACTGACATGCATGCGCGTTACTTCCTCATAGGTCTTTACAAGGTCCGGCATATTGGAAAAATCAAGCTGCGGATCGATGCCCAAGCATAGAGGTTCATGCCGATGGTGACGATGTCCGCGTTGCCTGTCCGTTCGCCGTTGCCAAAGAGCGTTCCTTCTACGCGGTCCGCACCGGCGAGCATGGCCATTTCTGCATCGGCAACACCAGTGCCGCGGTCATTGTGGGGATGGACGGAAAGGACAACGGCATCACGGTAGGAAAGGTTCTGGGAAAGATAGGCCACTTGGGCGGCAAAGATATGGGGCATGGACATCTGCACCGTCGATGGCAGGTTGATGATGACCTTCCGGTCTGGCTGCGGTTTCCACACGTCGAGGACTGCGTTGCAGACTTCCAGGGCGTATTCTGGTTCCGTCCCCGTAAAGCTTTCTGGTGAATACTCAAAGCGGTAAGACGCGTGGGCTTCTTCCGTGAGGCGCTGCAAAAGACGCGCCCCATTAACGGCAATTTCCTTGATTTCCTCCTTTGATTTGTGGAAGACTTGCTCCCTTTGCGCGACGCTCGTCGAATTGTAGACGTGGACGATGGCGCTTTTGACGCCTTTCAGGGCTTCAAAAGTCTTTTTGATGATGTGTTCCCGTGCCTGGGTGAGGACCTGGACCGTCACATCGTCAGGGATGAGATCATGGTCAACCAAATAGCGGAGGAAGTCATATTCCGTTTCTGACGCGGCAGGAAATCCGACTTCAATTTCCTTGAACCCCATGGCGACGAGGGTCTTGTAGAAGCGAATCTTCTCTTGGAGGCTCATGGGAATCACGAGGGCCTGGTTGCCGTCGCGCAGGTCCACGCTGCACCAAATAGGGGCTTTTTTGGGCGCGTCGGCCATGGCCCAGCTCATATCGACGACAGGGGGCAGATAATAGCCCTTTTTGTAAGCTTCTACATGTTTCATGATGATGTCCTCCTTACAGGCAATAAAAAAATCTTTCTTCTCTCTTTGTGAGAGACGAAAGATTCAAATCTTGCGCGGTACCACTCCACTTCACACCATTTGGTGTGCCCTTAGCCGGTACGGATGACGTGTCCATCGATACCGCCCTGATTGATAACGGTCAGGAGCCGGCTTCCCCTACTGTCATGCGCGGGTTCAGGAAAGCTGCTCAGGGATCAGTTCGGTTTCGGTCCGCCGCTGCCTTGCACCACCCGGCAACTCTCTGGAGGTTTTCCTGAAACGTACTCTTTCCCTTCAATGCATCTCTTGCTTTGAAATTATGGTTCAGATAGTATCATGAAAAAAGACAAAAATCAAGAAAAATTTTAAGGATAATACTAAAGCATGCTTTTTGCAAATAAAAGTGTAACCTATAATACAACTGGCCTTGATGAGCCAAAGAAAAGGCATGCAGGCGGGGCCTAATGAAAGGGGGCTGCCCAAAGGGGCAGCCCCATCCAGTTATTTTTTTTGTGGGGAGGGATTGGTTCGCATCTCAATTTCAAAGATGTTGATGACCTCAGCATCAGGACAGGCAACACGGAAACGGTTTCCCTTCATGCCGGGAAGGGTGCCGCCGTAGCGGAGAATATCGATATAGGGAAAGAGGGCATGCTGGGCCATGGGGCACAGGCGGCCCCGGTCATGGTCCCAGGACAGTTCCATACCCTTTACATGGCCGTGGTGGCAAGGGGCCTCCCCTTTTTTATCAACGACACGAATGATGATTTCACAGCGTTTTGTCATCTTACACCATCTTTTCTGGATGGAAATGGGCATCAAAGTCCGTTTCTGTCATGTAGCCCAATTCGAGGATGGCTTCCTTGAGGGAAAGATCCTTCTTGTGGGCCAGTTTAGCGACTTCCGCCGCCTTTTCATAGCCGATATAGGGGGTCAGGGCCGTAACTAGCATGAGGGAGCGGTGGAGGTTTTCCTTCATCTTAGCTTTATTCGCCTTGATGCCGAGGGCGCAGTGGATGCGGAATGATTCCATGGCGTCTCCCAAAAGCCGCACGGACTGGAGGAAGTTATAGATTGTAACGGGAAGAAAGACATTCAACTGGAAGTTCCTTGGGACGCGGCGAACCCAATGGCTGCATCATTGCCCATGACTTGGACGGCAACCATGGTGACAGCTTCGCATTGGGTGGGGTTGACCTTGCCCGGCATGATGGAAGATCCTGGTTCATTGGCGGGAATGGTGATTTCGCCAAGTCCGTCCCGGGGTCCGCTGGCCAGCCAGCGCACGTCGTTGGCAATCTTCATGAGATTGGCGGCTAAGCCTTGAGGGCGCCGTGACTGAAGACCATGTCGTCAAGGCTTGTGAGAGCATGGAACTTATTGGGGGCGGTTTTAAAGGCATAGCCTGTATTTTGGGCGATATAGGCGGCAACGGTCCGATCAAAGTCTTTTGGTGCATTAAGCCCTGTCCCGACGGCCGTTCCTCCTAGCGCCAGTTCAAGGAGCCCTTTTTCTGAGGTCTTGAGTTCATCACGGCTGCGTTCAAGCATGGTTCGCCAGCCCGAGATTTCCTGGGAAAAGGCAATGGGAACCGCATCCTGGAGATGGGTCCGGCCTGTTGTGACAATGCCCGATGTTTCTTTTCAAGGTCCTTGAAGGTCTTTATGAGCGCGTCAAGGCGAGGAAAAAGATGTTCTTCGATGCCCTTTATGGCGGCAATGTGCATGGCCGTCGGGAAGGTATCATTTGAGCTTTGGGATTTATTGACGTCGTCATTGGGGTGAAGGCATGTCTTTTTGGCAAGCTCATTTCCCCTGTGGGCAATGACTTCGTTGATGTTCATGTTGCTCTGGGTGCCGCTTCCGGTTTGCCAGACCGCAAGGGGAAAGTTGCCGTCGAGACTGCCGTCAAGGATCTCTTCGCAGGCTTTTTCAATGAGTACGGCTTTTTCCTTAGGGAGCGTTCCCAGCTCACAGTTTGCTTGGGCTGCTGATTTTTTGAGGATGGCGAAGGCGGAAATCACTTCAGGCGGCATCTTTTCCGTGCCAATGCGGAAGTTCTCAAGCTGCGCTGCGTCTGGGCACCCCAATATTTATCGCAGGGGACGAGGATTTCCCCCATGGAATCATGTTCTTTCCGAAGGCAGGGCCCTTTGCCGACTTTTTTGTATCGCTCATGATGATCGACCTCCCTTTTTTGTCTTTGTCCTGCCATTGTATCATATCCCGCAGCTTTGCCGTGAAAAATTGGAGCCCTGCATTCTCTTTTACACATTTCTGCTGCTTTTTCAGGATTCCAAAATATTTTTCTTGCCCTATTGCTGCCTTTTCGCCTACAATGGACCTATCAGCATGTTGGAAAGGAGCTTTGGTATGGATCTTGCGGCCTATCTATCTTATTGTTTTGTCATGAGCTTTACTCCCGGTCCCAATAATCTCATGAGCCTTGCCCAGAGCCGAGAGCGGACTTTTCGAGGCGCCCTGCCTTTTTTGCTGGGACTTCATGTTAGTCTCTTTTCTATGTGTACGGTCATCTATCTATTTATTCATGCCTTGGAAGATATCCTGCCTTTGATGGATCTTCCCCTGCGCATCTTGGGAGCCCTCTATCTTGTGTATCTGACGGTGCGCCTTTTCATGAAAAACGGAGGGAAAAAGACAAAGACCATTGATTCCAAACGGCTCTTTTTCTCCGCCTTGCTCCTGAATTGGACCAATGTCAAAGTCGCTCTCTTCATGATGGTGGGCTATACGTCTTTTCTGCTTCCCGGTGGAGGCGGCCCTGTTTGGACCTTTCTTCTCGGCATGGTCATGAACCTTATGTGCAGTGCAGCCAATTTTACTTGGGCCCTAGGCGGCTCCCTCTTGGACCGCTTCTTCAAGGCTCACGAAAAGCCTGTCTCTTTGATGATTGCGTCCTTGCTTCTCTATTCTGCCGCAAAGATCCTTTTCCCCAGTCTCTTTTAGGACTGGGGACTTTCGTTAATGGCTGCAAGACGTCGGCTGAAGATCCATCTGGCTAGGAAGAAGGTCGCCATCTCCGCTGCTGTCTGGCTTTCAATAAGGCCATATAGCCGAGAAAAGCACCCATGGCATGCATCAAGGGATGTAGATGATGGCTTGGCGCAAGGCTGCCACAAGAAGGGTTATTCTGCCGTCTCCCAGGGCTTGGAGGGAAAAGGTGATGTGGAAATTAAGGAAGGCAAAGGGCGAGGCCAGACAGCGGAAACGTAGGAAGAGAGCCCCTAACGCAAGGGTCTCAAGGCCGATGGCACTTTCTGGCTTGGCCGCAATGAAAAGGCTTGCAATGGGAACCGCGGCGAGCTCATAAAAGAGCACGCAAAGGAGCGAAAAGAGAAGGCCCGCGCGGCGCGCCATCTTGATGAACGCCTTCATGCGTATGAATTTTCTGGCCCCATAATGATAGGCCACAAGGGGCAGCATGCCTTGGCAGATGCCAAGGCCTGTATTGAGAGGGATCCGTTCAGCCTTCATGACGATGCCAAGGGCCGCCAGGGGCGCGTCGCCAAAGCCTGCCATGAGGTGGTTTAAAAAGAGGTTTGATGTATCAAAAAGCAGGTTCGTAAGGGCTGAAGGAAAACCCACGGAAAGGACGGAACGAATCTTCTCCTTGCTGGGCAATCCTTCAGGAAAGGTATAGGCAAGACAGCTTTTCTTTGCAGTTTTTACGAGAGATAAGAGAAAGTAGCCTAGGGAAATCAGGTTTGAAAGGAGGGTGGCAAGGGCCGCCCCTGTCAGTTCCTCTCCTTGAGGAAGGAGAACGAACATGAAGAGGGGGTCAAGGATAATATTGAGGATGGCTCCTAGGGAAAGGCCAAAACTTGCTTTTTTGGCAAAGCCGACGCTTCGGAAAAGCTGGGCCAAGGTGCCTGATAGGACGGTCGGAAGGGTACCTAAGGTGACGACAAGAAAAAGGTAGGTCTCCGTATAGGCGTAGGTGGCAGGGGATGCTCCTAAAAGAACCAAGATGGGGCGGCGCAGGAAATAGAGGGTGAGGGAAAAAACAAGGGCCCCTGCAAGGCTTCCATAAAGGGAAAAGGCGCTTACCTGACGGGCACTTTTTTCGTCTCCTTCCCCAAGACAGCGGGACATGAGGCTGCCTCCGCCGACACCAAAAAGGTTGCTCAAGGCGACTGTAATGGCAAAGACGGGAAAAACCAGAGATACGGCGGCAATCATATACGGATTGCCTGTACGGCCGACAAAAAAGGCATCGGCGAGATTATAGATAAGGGTAATAAGCTGACTGATAATGGTTGGAATGGCCATGGCCGCAAGGGCTTTTGGCACCGAGGCTTCTTCAAAAAGGGCCTGGTTTTGGTCACGAAGAGACATAGGGAACGCTCCTTTCAGGTTCAGCTCCTATTGTAGCATGGAAAAAAGAAAAGAGACTGCGGAAAAAATGAGCGGTTCTGATGTGTACCCCAAAAACTGGACGCATATAAATTAGTTAAATGGCATTAGTGGATGTTTCCCGATATATTTCGGGAGGCATCCATTTTTGTTTTTTTCTGAATCCTTTCCTTGTTGAAATAATGAATGTATTCTTTCACTGCTTTAGCAAATACCTTGAACGAGGTGTATTCTTTTTCGCTTCCGTAATACATTTCATTTTTCATCCGACCAAAAAA
>ENA-OQCE01000078-OQCE01000078.1-human-gut-metagenome-genome-assembly--contig:-NODE-78-length-42292-cov-3.411028_pt1 | contig 42292 bp, 40 predicted proteins | sample MGYA00242495_ERZ504572 | MGnify/ENA primary metagenome ERZ504572 (study PRJEB26092, sample SAMD00036228) | human gut metagenome | host: Homo sapiens | study: EMG produced TPA metagenomics assembly of... | reverse complement strand
CTTGTAAATGGTGAACTGATTACTACACCGGGCTTATACACCGGAACAATCAGTGTGAAAGAGGCATCAGGCAAATATTCTATAGATATGACTGGTGTTACGTTCCGTAATTACGATTACGCAGGTGTTCAACGATCGGAGGTGATGTTACCATTATAAAGGGAATTCCGACTATCGTAACTTATAATACGGAAGGAAATGCTGGTGCTGCAGGCATGGTTGTCGATAACGGTGGCTGGGAAAATCTCGGCACACCGGAAATTGCTGATGCAACAGAAACAGGGAAAGTATTTGCAAGGTTGACGTATCCTGATGGAATCGTAACCGGTAATACTATCATTAAAGAAAAGCAAGCACCTGCTGTAACGATCAGCTTGGAAAATGTCGCTTCTGCTTCTTACTATTCCCGTAAATCTCCGATGACAAAGGCTGTCGGTAGCCAGCTTGGCTATAGTGAAGAAAAAGTCTTGAACATAACTGTCAGTGGAACCTATACGGTGGAATCGACAACCCCTTCCGTAATTACTGTATATAAGAAGAACGATGATAAGTATTATATTAAGGGAACAGGTGTAGGAACAGGTGCTATCCTGGTTAAAGTAGGTGACGCTGTTGCTTCTAAGACTATTGATGTGGTTCCTGCTACATTGAATGTGACTGTGTCCGGCCAAAATAAAGAGTATGACGGTACAACAACAGCCAATATCGCATTGCTGTTGGATGCAGCCGAAGGTGCTTCTCTTGATCTGGAAGGCGTATCGTTCAACTATACAAGCAAAGATGCAGGTAATAAAAGTATTCTTCCGTCAAAAGATATTGTCCTGAAAGGAAATAATGCAGATAACTATGAGTTGAAAGCCATATCCTTGAGTGGTGAAATCTCTAAACGTACACTGATTGTGACCAGCCAGATAAGTAAATATTATGATGGAACCAATACAATTGATTTGACGGATTATTCTGCAACGGGATTATTGACAGAAGAGACCGTACCGACAGTTACGGCAACATTTACCGGCGATGCCAATGTCGGTTTGGATAAGGATATCAAGCTAGCATTGAAGGATAATAATAGTAACTATGTTTTAGCTACCGAAGGCAATACGGCTAAAGGTAATATTTCTAAATCTACGTTGGAGGCAACTTTGCCGGAAAAGGCAACAGATGCGACTAATTTAAAGAATAATATTACATATGTAGTTCGTGAATCAGGTGAAACGGTTAAAGCTAATGCTGGTGTTAACCAATATGTAACTGTTACAGGTTCTAATCCATTCTCTGTAAAAGCAACAGATAATGACAATTGCGTTATCATTGTGAATAATACGGCTGTAACCAAGTCTGACCCTGTTACTCCTCCTTCTGGTGGTGATGGAGACGAAAACGTTACGATCTCTTTGGATGCAACGACAAAAGCTCTTCCACGTCTCGAAGAATTCGTTTTGGAAGCAACTGTTTCTCCTTCCGGTAAAACAGTGACATGGAGCAGTAGCGATCCGACGATCGCCAGCGTGACAGCCGATGGCAACAAGGTAACCGTAAAGGGGCTTAAAGTCGGAACAGCTACGATCACAGCTAAGATCGGTGACGTGACCGCTACTTGTGAAGTGACGGTAGACTTTGCAACCGGCCTTGAAGAAGCCCTTGCCAATACGGAAGTGTTTGGAAGAAAGGGAAATATTTATGTGAATCCGATTCAGTCGCTACAAGTGACCGTTGTGAACATGATCGGTAAGATCGTCTACAATGCACGTATCAGTAGCTATGCGCGAATACCGGTAACAAAAGGCATTTACATTGTGAAATTAACCAATGTCGGAAATACGAAAGTTATTAAGGTAAATGTATACTAATCCATATTTAGTATTGAATGAGAAAGGGCGTCCACGAGGATGCCCTTTTTTGTTTCTTTTCGTTTCCTGACAGTCCGGTATCCCCTCCCTGCTTATGCCAAAAAAGAAACTCTCTTCTTTTCACTCTCTTTTTAATTTATATTTTGATCAATATGAGGTTATGCCTCATTCTATTATTTTGAGAAAACAGCCTATATAGGACGCAGTCCCATGCTATGTTAATTTATCTCATCCGGCCACGGGCAAGCCTTTCCTGTCGCCTTGAAAGATGGCCGTTGGGCATCTACTTTACGGAGGTGGTCGCCGAGTTCTTTGGAGAGGCGTTTGACGATTTCCGGGTGACGGGTGCTAAGGTCGTTCTTTTCGCCGATATCGTCGGAGATGTTGAACAGTTCTTTCTTGCCGGTACCGTAATAGTAAATCAGTTTCCAGTCGCCATTGCGGACCGCACAGTTGAAGTTGATGCCCGGACCGTCGTTGCCCCAGTTGTTCGGCATATTCCAGAAGAGGGAACGCCCTTTGGAAGGATCGCCCGTCCCGGTGAGCAGAGGAACGAAGCTGATGCCGTCGATAGGTTGCACCGTCTCGTAGTCCTTCACTCCGGCCATTTCCAGGATAGTCGGGTAGAAGTCTTCTATCAGCAGGTATTTGTCGCAACGGGTATTCGGTTGGGCTACTCCCGGCCAACTGACGATCATCGGTTCGCGGATACCCCCTTCGCAAAGGGAACCTTTGCCGCTCAGCAACGGATAGTTCTGCGTGTACAACGGGCCGTCACGCCATTCGGACGTAGAGGCAAGGCCGCCGTTATCGCTCATGAAGAGGATGATCGTATTGTCTGCCTCCCCGTTCTTTTCCAACCAGTCCATCAGATCGCCCAGGCTCTTGTCCATCCCTTCGATTAGGGTGGCGTAGGCTGCCTCATGGTCTGTCATTCCCTTCTTTTTGTATTTCTCGTAGAAGCGCATGTCCTTATTCAGTGGAATATGGATGGCATAGTGGGACATGTAGAGGTAGAACGGCTGGTTGTATTTCTTCGCCTTGTCGAGCGCCTTGATCGCCTCCAATGTCAAGGCTTCGGTAGCGAATGTTTCCGTGCCCCAATACTTTTCGAGGCCGGGGATGGACATCAGCGAAGTCGGTTTGCCATCCTTCGTATGGCCGTAATTCTCTTCGCCTAAATAGCTTGCCAGACCGCCGGCGGCATGACCGGCAATGTTGACTTCGAATCCCCAGTGGTGCGGGTCCTCTCCCGGAGTGTCGATCGCGCCGAAATGGGCTTTCCCGCAGTGGATCGTATGATAACCGCTATTTTTCAAGAGCTGGACGAAAGAAGTCCCGACGAAGGTATTGTTTGTTCCCGTAACCTGACTGACGCCGTTATAGTTCCAGTCAGGTATGTCGAGCAGACTGTCTTTGCGGTCGGTCGTCTTATCCTTTTGCAGCGTCCAGTTGGTGACACGGTGGCGGGCGGCATTCGTCCCGGTGATCAGGCTGCAACGAGACGGGGAACTGATACTGCTGGCATAGGCCTGGGTGAACATGACTCCCTGGCGGGCGAGGCGTTCCATGTTGGGCGTCTCGTAGACTTCGTTATAATGCGTCTTTTCTGTCCAGAAAGGCAGGGAAGTGTCTTCCCATCCCATATCGTCAACCATAAAGAGGATGATGTTCGGCCGCTTGGCAGGCTGGTCGGCTGCCTGCATATTTCCTGTCTGGAAAGCGGGCAGGATTACTAAAGGCAATAAGATTCGTTTGTCCATCTTTTTTGTGTTTTTCGGTTTATATTCCTGTGAAAGTTACTGATATGACAAAGATACATATTGATTCGGAATATTTTTTACAATAGGAGGACAGACTGAATCTTTTATCTGGAATTATGTATCTAATACTACCAATTCATAGTTCTTGCTTCCGAGTCCGATCGTCTCGGCATAATCAACCGTGTGACGTCCATGAAGGCTTTCAATGCGATTGACCAACGGTCTATTGTCGTTGCCTTCGGTTGGCTTTACAGCATATACTAAATCTAGACAAGCCTGATCCAGAGCTACGGGGTCGGTTGAAGCAAGTATTCCGATGTCTTTCATTTCGGGATCATGAGGGTTGGAATCGCAATCGCAGTCAATTGAAAGATTATTCATTACATTAATATATAAAATATTATCACCGAAATAATCTGCTACACTTTGCGCCGAAGCTGCCATTGATTCGAGGAAAGCATCTTGTTCGGGTAGGTTATTCCATAATTCGGCAGTCTCTGCTGTTTTACCGGCCGTATGAATATAGTTTTGCCTTTAGAAGAGGCGACACCGATGGACTGATTTTTGATTACACCTCCGAATCCACCATTGCATGTCCTTTGAAATGCGCCAGGTTAATCATGAAATCATAGTTCTTCAGATGGGTTCCGACGATGTTATATTGGATATGTTTTTTATCTTTTACCGGAATATTGAATTCACCTTCAGAATCCATGATGTCAACCTTTGCTATGTCGAAGAAACCATGGTCTTTAGCTGCTTGGATATGCTCTTCTGTCGTAAAGCGTTTTCCGACATAGGCCGTATTGCATTCTACTATTGTCCCGCTTACTTTCTGCACTAAGTCTTTGATCAGAGACGGCTGCAGGAAATTATGTCCGCCCGGTTCGCCTGTACTGATTTTGATGGCAACTCGTCCGGATGCTTTACGCTTGAGTGCTTCGTATATTTTGACCAAAGCATCGGGAGAGATCTCTTTTGTCATCAGGACTTTTGATCTATTTTGGTTTGTTCCTCTTTAAGAGGGATGACGGCGGGCACGATATTGCCCTTCAAATGAATTGGCAGACTGGAGCTGCTGCTAAGGATGCTAATGTAGTCAATGAAGACCTCATCCAGGACCTTCTTGTCATTTTCTCTTCCATATAAATCTTTCCTTTTAATTATTTCTTCAAAAGTAGTGGACAAGATTTAATTGTGTAATACCTGAATTACGGATAAATATACCTTTATTACTGCATGTGTTGTTCGAGTTGTCGCTTATTCTTCCTTCAACTCAAACTTCCGGAAACTAAGGATATCGTCATTGAACTGGGGATTCAGGTAATGGCTGTCGGAAATGTATAGCCCTTCGGGACGAACCAGCATGATGGTTGGATTATAGGTATTGTCGGGAAAGAGGGTTTCGCCGAGAATACGGAAATCTTTATCGAGAATAATAATGCTGAAGTTCTTACGCCCGAATTGTACGAGTTCCATAGGACGGACGCCTTTATCCAAAGTCGAGGGCGGATAAGCAATCCGGTAATAAACCTCCCGGTAGGGATCGTACAGCAAGTTATTATACCAGGCATTCACACAGAAGTCTTCGGGCTTGCTGTCAACTCGTCCGGCAGTTGTACTTTGTCGAAGTACTTACTTTTAACCGAGACTTTCCGTATCGAGTCGTGTTCAGGAGTAGCCACATAGATATTCTCGTCATAGTGGAACGAGTAAATGAAGCGTTGGCCGTCATAGCAACGACTGTAACTGGCTTCCATGCCGTATCGTTTCAGCTTGACTTCCGAACCGGGATAATCGGGATAATCGAAGGGCAGTTTCTTCTCCTCTTTCGTATTCATATTGATTGCGACGGAAACAGGGTCATGCTCAATCAGGCGATTTGGTTCTATGCAGGTATATAGAGTGTGTTCGATACGTACAGGTAATTGTGAGGCTGTAGCCATAAAACAAGAAGGTTTTAATCCAGGAAAAGGCTGCTTATCAAGAAGGTCGCAGTTCTTATTAATCAAGTATAGCCCACTTTCGTAAAAATTGAAGACGTAAATACTGTCGAGATTCTGAATGTAATAACCGAATATCCTTCCAACACCGTTACTTCCTTCCTGCGAAGGGGTTATCCTGAACGCCGGTTTCTGCTGTTTCAGGTCATAGAAGTGGATCGTATTGTTTTCAATATTCTGGAAAGTGAAATACTCTTTTCCGTCTTTGTCTTTATAGACTGAATAAATGTTGAAGTTGTTTTTCGTGTCCGAATCGATCGGGAAAGACAGCGTTTCGTCTGTCTCTTTCAATTAGCATGCTCCGTACTTTTTGTGCGTTGAACAGGAGATAAACAGGAATAAAAAGAATAGTAATAGATGGTGCTTTTTCATGTTCATAATAAATTATAAGGAAAGGAAGAAAATTAAAAACTCCTTGTTCCCGTGCCTCGTGTGGGAGAGTGCGGGAACAAGGTGATTTTGACATGCTTTTTCCGGGCTTTTAATCTTTCTTTAACGGCGGATAGTCGATCGTATAGTGCAACCCGCGACTTTCCTTACGTTCCATTGCCTGACGGGTGATCAGTAACCGACGTTGATCATGTTACGCAGTTCACACAGTTCTTTGGAGGCCTTGCAACGTTTGAAGAGGCTTTCCGTCTCTTCGTACAGGATGTCCAGGCGGTTCCAGGCGCGGGTCAGGCGGGTATTACTGCGGACGATGCGACATACGATTCCATGATCTGGTTCACTTCTTTCATGCTTTGGGTGATCAGTACGCGTTCTTCGGTGGAAATCGTACCTTCATCGTTCCATTCGGGGATGTCGGTATTGAAGTCGTAGCGTTCGAGGACGCTTAGGATATGTTTAGCGGCTGCATCCGCATATACGACTGCTTCGATCAACGAGTTGGAAGCCAGGCGATTTCCACCGTGCAACCCTGTGCAGGAACATTCGCCGATGGCATAGAGACGACGGATGCTGGATTGCCCGTTCAGATCGACACTAATACCGCCGCACAGATAATGGGCTGCTGGAGCTACCGGGATATAATCCTTCGTGATGTCGATGCCGATGCTGAGGCATTTTTTATAGATATTGGGGAAATGCTTTTTCGTCTCCTCCGGGTCTTTATGGGTCACATCCAAGTAAACGTGATCTTCACCTCGGAGTTTCATCTCGTTATCGATCGCACGTGCTACGATGTCACGCGGGGCGAGAGACAGACGTTTGTCGTATTTTTGCATGAACTCCTTTCCGTCCAGCGTACGTAAGACGCCGCCATATCCGCGCATGGCTTCGGTGATCAGAAAACAGGGACGGTCTCCCGGGTGGAAAAGAGCGGTCGGGTGGAACTGGATGAACTCCATGTTTTTGACAGCTCCTTTCGCGCGATACACCATTGCGATACCGTCGCCCGTAGCGATCAGCGGGTTGGTTGTGTTGCGGTAAACGGCTTCGCAACCACCTGTTGCCATAACTGTTACCTTGGACAGGAACGTGTCTACCTTACCGGTGTCTTCGTTCAGCACATAAGCGCCGTAACATTTGATGCCCGGCGTATGACGGGTGACGATGATACCCAAGTGATGCTGCGTGATGATCTCTACTGCAAAGTGATGGTTGAATATCGTGATGTTGGGATGTCTCTTGATCGCTTCGATAAGGCTTAGTTGGATCTCGGCGCCGGTGTTGTCCTTGTGATGTAGGATGCGGAATTCGGAATGCCCTCCTTCGCGGTGAAGATCGAACTCGCCGTTCTCCTTCTTGTCGAAGTTCACACCCCAACTTATGAGTTCCTTGATCTGATCCGGTGCGCCTCGTACAACCATTTCCACGGCTTCCCGGTCGTTGATCCAGTCGCCGGCAATCATTGTGTCTTCAATATGCTTGTCGAAATTGTCTACCAGCAGGTTTGTTACCGAAGCAATGCCTCCCTGCGCGAAATAGGTGTTCGCTTCTTCCAGCTCTGTCTTGCAGATGATGGCTACTTTCCCTTTATCGGCTACCTTCAAGGCGAGGCTCATGCCAGCGATACCGGAACCGATCACTAAGAAATCGAATTGTTGTACCATAGTTTATATCCTTTGTGGCTGACAAAGTTAGGAATTAACTTATTTAGTTGTACCTTATACAGCCCGCTTTCGTGCAAAATAGTCCGCATTACTGATTCTTTGGATATTTTAAACTTCTCGTCGTAAACATCTCAGAATGGAACCCTGTTCTATTGGGGCATTGGATATCCTGCTAATTATTAACACTTAAACGTTTTAAAATATGAAATCTAAAGTTGTATTGAATGCTCTGGCCTTGTTGTTTGCGGCTGGTGCGATGGCTCAGGATTGTACGTTCTTTTTCCCGCAGACCAAAGGTACGCAGCTCGTAAAAAAAGGCTATGATGCAAAAGGAAACCTGCAGAGTGTGATGACCTACACGGTCGATGAAGTGAAGAACATCCCGTCCGGCCTGGAAGTGGAAGCCGATTATGTGTTCAAAAATAGCGCAGGTACGGTTTATGACAAGGGTGACCTGGAAGCATTCTGCCGAGATGGTGAGTTCTTTATCGAGATGAAGGAGACTTTGTCAAATCCGTCTTTCGTGTCGACCATCCAGTCTGATTTGGCTGCTACCGAAGCAGTCATTAACTATCCGAGTGTATCGAACGCTCCGTCCAATAATGGCGACGATATGTATTTCGATGATGCAACCATTCAGATCTACTCGAAGAAGAATCGGAAGGATCGCAAAAACGTGTCTATCTACGACCGCGAATATGTGACGACCGAACAGGTAGCGACTCCCGCCGGCACGTTCGACTGCACGAAAGTAAAATATAAAATCAAATCCCGCTCCCCGAAGGAAACGATCGAGGCTATGGATATGAATGGTACGCTCCGAATGTGGGTGTCGTAAAGAACGAACAGTATAATAACAACAATCAGTTGCAATATTATACTGTCCTCGAAGTTGTAAAGTAATGTAAGATATATTCCTTTTTGGGAATTGTTTGACCGGTTTAAGTGGATGCGTTGTTACTGAGAAGTTGCAGCGCATTTTCTTTTCCCTGAATCGCCAAAAGAAATAAAATGATTATCTTTCGGCAAAATTCAGGATATGGACAGAGTCTTTAAATCAAAAGTTGGTTGGTGGTACCATTTGGTACTGTTGGTGATGGTGGCAAGCACTGTTTTTGCATTTGTGGGCGGCAAGTCTCCCGTGACGATGGTCATGCTGCTGTTGTTTACATTGGAATGCATTCACATGCTGTTGTCGACTTGGTATAAAATAACGGCGGATGGTCACTTGATAGCCCATTGCAGTATCTTTCCGGAGAAAAAGATTCCTATCTCGGAGATTAGTGCCGTCGAGGTGACAGTGATGCCTGTCTCGAGCTACGCCCTGTCACTGGACCGTCTGATCATCTACAAAGGCGACACGCAGTGGCTATTGATTTCGCCGGTCAACAAGCAGGACTTTGTCAAGCTGTTGAAGAAGCATAATCCCGATATCCGGATAAAGGAACCGGTTATCTAAAACTTAAAAACAGATTACCATGAAAGCACGGATTCGGAAAAACCAGAAAGATTGGCATGTATACATCTTCTGGATTTTATTAGGAGTATTTGCATTGTTGGTTATTATGGATGCTTTCAGCGAGGACAAATTTGATCGACTACCCTTGATCCTTTGTTTCCTGCCGTTAACTATACTTCAGTTACGTCCGTATCAGATAACGGATAGGGACATGTTGCACGGAAACGGGCAAATCGACGTGAAACTGATCTCCCGGCTCGAGTGCAGCGGTAACAAAGTCGTCGTCTATTACTCCCGTATGGAAGGAGGCATAGAGAGGCACTCCTCTTTTTATCCGGCCGACAAGGAAGAATTTATTTCGATCTTACAACAAATTAATCCCAATATAAAATTTAATTAAATCTGAGAACATGAAATACGATGTTGCCATAATCGGAGGCGGTCCCGCCGGTTATACGGCTGCCGAGAAGGCGGCTGCGGGTGGCTTGTCCACCGTGCTTTTTGAGAAGAACGCGTTAGGCGGTGTGTGCCTGAATGAAGGATGCGTGCCGACAAAGACTTTGCTTTATTCTGCGAAAGTGTTTGATACGATCAAACACGCCCCCAAATATGCGGTAAGTGCGGAGAATCCTGCTTTCGATTTCCCGAAGATCATCGCTCGTAAAAATAAAGTCGTAAAGAAACTGACAGCCGGCATCCGCATGAAGATGAAGGAGAACGGCGTGGAAGTGGTGAGCGGCGAAGCGAAATCAAAGGGCGGGCAGCGACGGAACGATCACTATCGCCTCGGGCGAAGCTGTTTATGAAGCCGCCAACCTGCTTATCTGCACCGGTTCGGAAACTGTCATACCTCCCATTCCCGGATTGGCGGAAACGGAGTACTGGACAAGCCGTGAGGCGTTGCTGTCTAAAGAACTGCCGACTTCGCTGGTGATCATCGGTGGCGGTGTGATCGGCATGGAGTTCGCCTCCTTCTTCAACAGCATGGGAACGGAAGTGCATGTGGTCGAGATGCTGGATAAGATTCTCGGTCCGATGGATAGGGAGCTGTCCGAGATGTTGCAGGTCGAATATGCCAAACGGGGCGTCAAGTTCTATTTAGGACATAAGGTGACTGCCGTAAACGGCGGCGATGTGACGGTCGAGAAAGACGGCGAGACATCAGTCATCCAAGGCGAAAAAATCCTGTTGAGCGTAGGCCGTCGTCCCGTGACCAAAGGTTTCGGCTTGGAAACACTGGCCCCCGAACCTTTCCGCAACGGGATCAAAGTGAACGGATTTATGCAGACTTCCGTCCCGAATGTGTATGCCTGCGGCGATATCACCGCTTTCTCCCTGTTGGCCCATACGGCTGTCAGCGAAGCGGAAGTGGCTGTCGATCATATTTTAGGCAAGAACCGCAGCATGAGCTACAAGGCCATTCCGGGCGTTGTCTATACCAATCCCGAAATCGCAGGCGTTGGCAAGACCGAAGAGGAACTGCAGGCCGAAGGCACGCCCTACACCGTCAAGAAGATACCGATGGCGTTCTCCGGCCGCTTTGTCGCTGAAAACGAGCAGGGCAACGGCGTCTGCAAGCTGATTTTGGCTGAAGACGAAACGATCATCGGCGCCACCTTTTGGGAAATCCGGCCTCCGAGCTGATCGTCATAGCCGGGATCGCTGTCGAAAAAGGCATGAAGGCCTCCGAGCTGAAGTCCATCGTCTTCCCACATCCGACCGTAGGCGAGATCCTTAAGGAAGCGCTCTGATATTTTATTCCCCATACATGCCCGATCCCGATCCATCCCGGCGACTGTTCGATGGATCGGGATCTTTTTGTTGAAAGTCCTGCTTTAATCAACCTGAAGTGTGGAATGTTTTATCTGTTTCCATGAGGAGAAAATAACTTTTCTCGCCAGTGAAAATTTGTTTTCTATGGGAAGAAACAAAAGATTCATGCCAATGGAACAAAATTTCCCCCTCTATGAAACTGCTCCGAAACGGGTAGCCGTTCGTCCTTACCAGGATAGGAGTTGGTTTCATTTAGCTGATGTTTCTTCGAAAATATCCTTATAAGATGCTGAAAATGCTACAGGTTACCAAAAAAATCATTTACTTTGCAAACTTAATAATGTGCCAATGCACAAAAATGGCACATTGGCACATTAATTAATTGGCAAATTATTATTATGGCACAAGAAGATGTATTTAAGAAATTAGTTTCGCACTGTAAAGAATACGGGTTTGTATTCCCCTCTTCAGAGATTTATGACGGTTTAGGAGCAGTGTACGATTATGGGCAGTATGGCGTAGAGTTGAAAAATAACATAAAGAAATACTGGTGGGACAGCATGACGTTGTTGCACGAAAATGTAGTCGGCATCGATTCGGCTATCTTTATGCACCCTACTATCTGGAAGGCATCCGGCCATGTCGACGCGTTCAATGACCCTCTGATCGATAACAAGGATTCCAAGAAACGCTATCGTGCCGATGTACTGATCGAAGATCACCTGGCGAAGATCGAGGAGAAGATAAATAAGGAAGTGGCCAAGGCTGCGAAGAAGTTTGGTGATGCTTTCGATGAAGCCCAGTTCCGCGCGACGAACGGACGCGTGCTTGAATATCAGGCTAAGTGGAACGAGATCCACGAACGCTACTCGAAAGACATGAATGATTCCAATTTCGAAGACCTGCGCCAGCTGATCCTGGATTGCGAAATCGTTTGCCCGATCTCCGGAACCCGTAACTGGACCGATGTCCGCCAGTTCAATTTGATGTTCTCTACGGAGATGGGTTCTACTTCAGACGGTGCCATGAAAGTATATCTGCGGCCGGAAACAGCACAGGGTATTTTCGTCAACTTCCTGAACGTACAGAAGACCGGCCGCATGAAAATACCTTTCGGTATCGCTCAGATCGGTAAGGCTTTCCGTAACGAGATCGTTGCCCGTCAGTTCATCTTCCGTATGCGCGAGTTCGAACAGATGGAAATGCAGTTCTTCGTTCGTCCTGGCGAAGAGATGGAATGGTTCAAGCAGTGGAAGGCTACTCGTCTGAAATGGCACCAGGCAATGGGATTGGGTAATGAAAAATATCGTTATCACGATCACGAAAAGCTGGCCCACTATGCAAATGCGGCTACTGATATCGAATTCGAAATGCCGTTCGGTTTCAAGGAAGTGGAAGGTATCCATAGCCGTACGAATTTCGACTTGAGTCAGCACGAAAAGTTTTCCGGCAAGAAAATCCAGTATTTCGACCCTGAACTGAACCAGAGCTATACTCCGTATGTAATCGAGACCTCTATCGGTGTAGACCGCGTGTTCTTGAGTGTGATGGCCGGTTCTTATTGCGAAGAGACATTGGAAAACGGCGAAACACGTGTTGTATTGAAGTTGCCCGCAGCGTTGGCGCCTATCAAGCTCGCCGTATTGCCGTTGGTGAAGAAAGACGGTCTGCCTGAAAAAGCTGAGGAGATCATGAAGATGTTGCGTTTCGATTTCCGTTGCCAGTATGACGAAAAAGATTCTATCGGCAAGCGCTATCGTCGCCAGGATGCTATCGGAACCCCGTACTGTATTACAGTTGACCACGATACTTTGAAGGATAATTGTGTCACGATCCGTTTCCGCGATACGATGGAACAGGAACGTGTGAGCATCGACAAGTTGCATGACATTATCTCCGAGAAGGTAAGCATGAAGAATTTATTAAAAAAGATAATGGAATAAACGCATGAAGAAATACCTGCATATCGCGTTGATGTTGTTGTGTGTCTTTGTTGTCTCTTCTTGCAAGGATGATGACGATGATACTGAAGCTGTTGAAAGAGAGGCTTATAAGTTGGAACAGGACATTGCCTTCCAGGCAAAAGTAAATGAAACCGGTTTTGTAAGATGGTATTCGGAAGCCGGTGATGGTTATGTTTGTGCCAAACTGATTGAAAAGGGGAATGGCAAGCAAGCCTATTTCAATAGCCGTGTCTCGGTCTACTATAAAGGTTCTTTGACAGATGGAACGGAGTTTGATGCCCGGTTGTTTGAAGACGGTACGCCCTTCAAGTGTGCGGTCAGTTCATACTATGCGAATTATTCGAACTCCAATCCGAATGGATATGGTTCCGTCATATCTGGTTGGACAGTTGCTTTGCAACATATGGTTGAAGGAGATAAATATGAGGTTTGGATTCCGCAGCAGCTAGCCTATGGCGCAAGCGACAACGGTGATATCCCGGCTTATTCGACTTTGATATTCGAAATCGAGCTGGTATCGGTGGATGAGCAGGCAGCTTCGGCAAGTTAAAAGTTGATTTATAAAAGAATAAAAAGGGGGTGGCTATACAATGTGTAGGCAACCCCTTTCTACTTTTTATTTCTTCTGTTTCAATATCCTCTGTGCACAGTCCGAGAACACTACGATCGCCCCGCAATGATTGCCGTATCTTTTATTACTAGTCTGCCTGCCCCGGTCAGCAGTGGGAATCCATGTTCTCCGCTTCCCAAGTCCGGTACCCATACTTCAGGCGTCGTCACCAGGAAAGAGAGCGTTCCGATCGTCATGATAATAGCAAGTCCTGCACCTACCAGCCGATTTTAGGGGAGAAAATACCTAAGAACGTCAGGATACCGATCGCCATGATCAGAATGCCTAACCCGTGCGAGAAGCCGTACGTGTTGTTTTCCACATGCCACTGATGTTTGGCCTCGTTGAATTCCCCCTCTTTTAGTTTATATTCTTTATATTCGGGAGCGCTTTTCGTATAGAAGAAGCTCATAAAAGGACTGTTCGCCACAAACGGCACGATACCTTCTGCTTCATAGTTATAGAATTTCAATCCTCCGATCCATACGAAGATGATCAGGATTGCCACGCGGATCAAGTTAATGCCCAACTTTTGAGTCGAAGCTGCAATGTTCAGGAAAGTGTAAAATAGATTACTTAATTTAGTCGTCATGTCTTTGCTGTTTTATATGTTTGTTTTATAATGCAAATATCGACCCATTGTGGCTTGCGGTAAATGGCAATTCTGCCGGATAACTTATCAATTTTCCCCGATCTGGTTATTTATAGGCAAAAGAAACCCCTATAAACAATTAAAGGCTGTCTCACGACAACCCCTAACCAAACTTTGTTAACCTTAAATCTAATACTATTATGAAAAAACCACAATACAAAGATACGGGTTTGTCCGAACTTGTCAAGAGCCAAGATGCTAAATAGTGTTGTAAGAGGTATAAGAAAAATTAATTGCAGATGAATAAGCCTTTTATTGAAAATAAAATTATCTTTGTCTGGAAATATAAAGAAAAACGTAGAAGCGTTTCGTATTATTCTTTGTTAGGAATCTGGTAAATTCATTGTACAAAAAGAATAATAGGCAAAAACGCTCGCGCTCCCATAGGGCGTGGGCTATTGCTTATTTGTTGTACAAGCTTACCAGAGCTCCTAACCGGATGAGACAATAGCTCCACGCTTTTTTACCACAAATAGAAAGAATACGATATGATGGAAGCGAAAATTGACATTGAAAAAGTCAGGAAAGGAGATCATGCTGCTTTTAAAACTTTCTTTGAATGTTTCTATCCTAAATTGATGCGCTCGCTTGTCGTTTTGTAGATGAGCAGGTTGCCAAAGATTTGGTGCAAGAAGTCTTCACTTCCTATTGGGAACAGAAAAAGGTTATACAACCCGACAATATCCAATCTTTCCTTTTTAAATGGCTGCAAAATAGTTGCTTGAACCACATCAAACACCAGATGGTTGTTGACGAGTACGAATCACGTGTTCGCATCGCTGAGGCGCGTATCGCTTTTTGGGGCGAGTCCACCGACTCCAACGATGTCCTTAGGTCTGTTATTAATCAGGATTTGCGGGAAATCATAGAACTCTCCGTTAATAAACTGCCTCCCAAATGCGCACAGGCTTTCCGTCTGGCCTATTTCCATGATATGAGCCGTAAGGAGATAGCCGAGATTATGGGAATTTCTCCCCGTACAGTCGAAGGACATATCCGGCAAGCGCTTGCCTTCCTGCGGGAAGCTTGAAAGGCCTTTTCCTGCTTATTTTTCTGCTCTGCAACATTAAATTGAATTTTTCTTTGTTTTTTGACCACGTAGTACCTCCCGCCTCGATTGTCTTCTTTATATAAGCACAATAGAAGAAGATGGACGAACAATTACTCATACGATTCCTTACGCATACCTGTACTCCGGAAGACCTTCGCTCGATCGACCAATGGATCGCATCCGGCAAGCCCAATGCAGACTGGCTGTTCGAAATGGAACGCATATGGAGTTTGAAGGATGAACTGCGATTCTCGGATAGGAGAGAGATAGAGGAGGCGTATAATCGTTTTACTCTTTCCCAAGGAAAGAGTAAAAATGCGAAACCGCATTTTTACATATATCCGATATTGAAATATGTGGCAGCTGTTATCATCATCGGATTATTAGGATTGAATCTTTATAAAATGGTTCAACCGGCAACTGTAGGCGAGAATACGGTAGAAGTGCCGAAAGGACAAAGAGCATCTCTAATGCTTTCCGATGGAACAAAAATCTGGTTGAATTCCCAAAGTAAACTTATTTACCCGACTCAATTCTCTGATAAGGAAAGGAATGTCCGGCTTGAAGGGGAGGCTTTTTTCGATGTGGCCCATAAGGAACATCTTCCTTTTGTCGTGCATTCACCTTTGCTGGCAATAAAGGTATTGGGAACGAAATTTAATGTAAAAGCTTACTTCGACGAAAAATCCGTTGTCACATTGGCAGAGGGAAAGGTTGAAGTGGAAACAAACGACTGTAAAAACAGATTGACTCTTAAACCAAACGAACAGGTTTCATATTCGGGAAGTTCCGGTTTGGCATTGGAGAAAAATATCAATACGAATACGGTTAAATTATGGATGAAAGGAGAAGGCGCTTTTATCCAATGTCGGCTTGATCATATTGTCCGTGATTTGGAACGGAAATTTGATGTGAAAATAGTTATAACGGATCATTCTTTAAGTTCTGAAGTTTTTACTTGCCGCTTTAAGGATACAGCTACAATTGAACAGGTTTTACATTTACTGAAAGAAACCAGGAGATTGGATTATTTATTTGAAGGGGAACAAATACGGATTTTCAAACCATTAAAATAAAAAGCCTATGGGAAAGGATTGATAAAACGAAGGCTGAAGATAGGCCAATATCTTCAGCCGGGATTAAGCGAGTAACGCTTTAGCGAACCTAAATTTATTACTAACTAATCATTTACAAATGTATGCATTATATTATGAAAAATACGCCATGCGGTGTATATAAATCGTCATGGCTGCGAAAAAGTCTAAATATTATGAGATGTGTTATATTATTCATACTATTGGGAACCTTACAGTCTTTTGCTAATTTAAGCTATTCACAGTCGGTGAAATTGTCATTGAATATGGAAAATACGACCGTACAGGAGGTTCTCACTACTATTGAACAAAAAAGCGGTTTCTATTTCACGTATAATTTGGAACAGGTAAAAGTAACTCGTAAGGTTACTGTCAACTTTAAGGATAAGACAGTTCCCGAAGTATTGGATGAACTATTTGCAAAAGAGAATATCCATTATGTGATAAACGACAAGCATATTGCCTTATATAAAGGAAACGAAAGGCAAGTTGTTTTACAAGCAAAGAAAGATATAAAAGGTGTGGTAACGGATAAAAACGGAGAACCGATCCCCGGCGCCAATATCATTGAGAAAGGAAATCCTACCAATGGAACTATTACCGAGGTCGATGGAAATTACACTTTGTCCGTATTCGGAAATTCCGTGTTGGTAGCTTCTTACATAGGATATAATAGAATTGAAATTCAGGTTAAGAACCGTTCTGTGGTCGATATTACATTATCGGAGGATACGCAAGCATTGGAAGAGGTTGTTGTCGTTGGCTATAGTACCCAGAAGAAAGTAAACCTGACCGGCTCGGTCTCCACTCAGCCCAGTTGCTTAATGACGTGGGGAGAGGTTTATTGGTATAAACGATAGCTTGATTTCCTATTCAATATCATGGGGCTGTCCAAAAAGTCGGATAGCCCCTTTTGCTATTGTTTATTTCGGTAAAAAGTATTATCTTACCGTTGCAAAAAAACAAACATTATAGCAATGGCTAAGATAGTATTTAAAGAGTTAACATCCAACCAAAATGTACTTTTTCCAGTCAGCTTATCGGAAAAGATAGCTCCCAATCATCCCGTTCGTGTTGTAAACAGTGTTGTAGACGCCTTGGATATTAGTTGTCTGCTCTGGGCATATAAAGGAGGAGGTACCAGCAGCTACCATCCCCGTATGATGCTCAAAGTTCTGTTTTATGCCTACCTGAACAATATCTATTCTTGTCGTAAAATAGAAAAGGCCTTGCAGGAGAATATTCACTTCATGTGGTTGTCTGGTAATAGTACTCCCGATTTCCGCACGATCAATGATTTCCGTGTCAAACGTTTAAAAGAACACATAAAATCGTTGTTTTCAGCCATTGTTCTGCTGTTACAGGAATCCGGCTATGTCAGTTTGGATGTACAGTATATCGATGGTACCAAAGTGGAATCAGCTCCAACCGCTACACTTTTGTCTGGCGTGGTAGCGTGGAAAAGAACAAGGTAAAACTGGAGTCGAAAATACAGTCAATCCTTAGTGAAGTTGACAAACATATCGAGCAGGATAAACAGGAAAGGACACCAGATTGCTTACCGGATATGGATTCCTGTGGTTTGCGGGAAAAAGTGAGCGCTTTAAACAAACGGCTCTCCGGGATGAACAAAGCTGAGCAGAAACAAATCAAAAAGTTACAGGAAGAATATCTGCCCCGCCTTGCCAAATACGAATCGCAATTAGAGAAATTAGGGGATCGTAATTCTTTCAGTAAGACTGATGAGGATGCGACCTTCATGCGTATGAAAGAGGATCATATGAAAAACGGGCAATTGAAACCCGCCTATAACATACAGATTGCCACAGAGAATCAATTTATTACCAATCTGGGAATTTACAGGCGAGCCGGAGATACGGGAACTTTAATTTCTTTTTTGAAAGATTTTCGAGAGACTTATCATAGGCAATCCTCTATAGTAGTGGCCGATGCCGGTTATGGAAGTGAACAAAACTACGAGTTTATGGAGAATGCGGGTATAGAGGCTTTTGTCAAGTACAATTATTTCCACAAAGAGCAAAAGCGTGCCTGGAAGAAGGATGCTTTTGCCATACAGAACCTTTACTACAACCAGGAAAGGGATTATTACGTATGCCCGATGGGACAACATATGGAGTATAAAGGTCAAAAGAAAAGTAAATCCGATTTGGGATATGTATCCATACTGAAGCGTTATCAGGCACAAAATTGTGAGGGGTGCCCGCTGAAATCTCAATGCCATAAATCAAAGGCCAACCGGATCATAGAAGTTAACTATAACCTTAACAGGTATAAACAAAAAGCACGTGAAAGACTCATGAGTGAGGAAGGTATTTATCATCGGGGCAGACGATGTATAGAACCGGAAGCTGTCTTTGCACAGATAAAGCATAACTCGGCGTGGAACCGGTTTAGATTAAGAGGGTTGGAGAAGGTAAAAACAGAATTTACCCTGGTTGCTATTGCACATAATCTCAGGAAACTGGCTAAAAAAGTCAGTTTTCTTTTGTTTTTTACTTATTTCTGTAGGATGACTTCTCGAAAAGTAATAATTGAGAAGACCAAAGATATTTTAAATATAAAAATGGATAATAAACGGGCTGCATAACAAAAAAAGAAGGCTGCCTTTTCAGACACCTTCTTTCTTAATTATTGTTTTGCTTGTCTTGATTACAACTGGATCCAGCGGACGAAAGCGAAGTCCATGCGATGAGGCAATTCTTTGTTCACAGGGTAAACGCGGAAGCCCATCTTGTGAAGGCCTGCTTCGCTTGAAGCTGTTTTCAGTTCGAAGAACAGTTTGGAACCTTCTTCTTTTATCAGCTTGAATTGTTCTGTCGCCAGTAATTCCAACTGATGGTTATCCGGATTTTCTTTTGTGACAACCATTTCTGCTCCCAACATACCTTTCAGTTCATGGCGGTCGATAACCAGATTGAAGTTATATTCTTTGCCGACAACCGGACCGTCGATGGCCAAGTCCTGGCTGCATGTAAACGATTCTACCTGGAAGCTATCCCAATGTTCTGCCACTTCTTCTTTCCAGGCAGCGATTGCTTTGGCTTCGGCAAAGCCGTTTTCGTGCAAGTGAGCGGAACGGGTTGCCAACTTGTTGTAGAAGCGGTCGATATAGTCGTCCAACATACGTTTCATCGTATAGTCGGGAGCGATTTCGGACATCGAATTCTTGATGTACTGGATCCATTCGGGAGAGTAGCCCTTGCTGTTTCTTGCATAGTAAGTCGGGATAATCTCTGTTTCCAGTATGTGGTAGATAGTAGCGGCATCCAGCTGATCCTGATACTGCTGGTTTTCGTAAGTACGCTTGTCGGTCAATGCCCAACCTGCACCCTGTTTATAACCTTCATACCACCATCCGTCCAATACGGAGAAGTTCAGGACACCGTTCATCTCTGCTTTTTCGCCGGATGTACCGGATGCCTCCAGAGGACGGGTCGGAGTGTTCAACCAAACATCGACACCTGCGATCAGGTGACGAGCCAGACGCATATCGTAGTTTTCCAGGAAGATGATCTTTCCTAAGAATTCCGGACGGCGGGAAATCTCGACAATATGTTTGATCAAGCCCTGTCCGCCACCATCGGCCGGGTGGGCTTTACCGGTGAATACGAACTGGATCGGATATTGTTCGTTGTTTACGATCTTGGCCAGACGGTCCAGATCTGTGAACAGCAAGTGGGCACGTTTGTAAGTTGCGAAACGGCGGCCGAAACCGATCAGCAAGGCGTTCGGTTGATTTTGTCCAGGATAGAGACAACCTTTGCAGGATCTCCTTGGTTTTTCAGCCAGTTTGTCTTGTATTGATTCTTGATATATGTAATCAGTTTGTTCTTCAATGTCTTGCGGATAGACCAAATTTCTTCGTCGGCAACATTCTGGATCGCTTCCCAGTATTTCTTGTTGGACTGGTCTTTGAAGAACTTCTTGTCGAAATGTTCTGCAAAGAAACGTTTCCATTCGGTAGAAGCCCAAGTCGGCATATGTACGCCGTTGGTCACATATCCTACGTGCAGCTCATCGGGGAAGTAGCCTTTCCATACCGGAGCGAACATGCGCTGGGATACTTTTCCATGCAACCAGCTTACGCCGTTTGCTTCTTGGCAAGTGTTCAAAGCGAATACACTCATGGAGAACTTCTCGTTGGAGCCTGGATTTTCACGTCCCATGTCGATAAATTCCTGCCAGCTGATACCTAACTTGCCGGGGAATTCACCCATATAACGGCCGAACAGGCTTCATCGAAGTAGTCGTGACCAGCCGGAACCGGTGTGTGGACGGTGTATAGGGCGGAAGCGCGTACGACTTCCAATGCTTGGTTGAATGACAGACCGTCGTTCTGGATGAAGTCTACCAGACGCTGCGCGTTGATCAGTGCGGCGTGTCCTTCGTTGCAGTGATAAATCTGTTTCTTGATTCCTAATTTGTTCAGCATCAAGATACCACCGATACCCAGCAGATATTCCTGTTTCATACGGTTTTCCCAATCGCCGCCATACAGCTGGTGAGTGATGGAGCGATCCCATTCGCTGTTCTGGGGAATATCTGTATCCATCAAATATAGAGGAACGCGTCCGACGCTTACTTTCCAGATGTGCGCATAAACGGTGCGGCCGGGGTAAGGAACCTCCAATACCATCGGTTCGCCGTTAGCCTGCATCACCTGAGTAAGGGGCAGGGCGTTGAAGTTTTGCGGTTCGTAATTGGCAATCTGTTGTCCGTCCATAGACAGAGACTGGGTAAAGTAACCGTAGCGATACAAGAAACCTACTGCTGTCAGGTCGATGTTGCTGTCGCTGGCTTCTTTCAAATAGTCACCAGCCAGTACACCCAGGCCGCCGGAATAGATTTTCAACACGTTGGTCAAACCATATTCCATGCTGAAATAGGCAACAGATGGTTTTGTCTGATCCGGCTTAACATTTACATAATCCTTGAATATTGAGTAAACAGCTTTGATTTCGGCCATCAGGACATCATCTGCCAGAATTTCCTCAATACGTTTGTAGGATAAACTTTGAAGTAAAAGTACTGGGTTACCTTCAGTTGATGCCCAAAGTTCAGAATCGATCTTACCGAATAATTTGGCTCCTTCATGGTTCCATACCCACCATAGGTTTGTAGCCATTTCGTATAACGGCTGTAATTGTTCGGGAAGCATAGAATGAGAATAAACATCTTTCCAAATCGGGCTGTTTGCGTTATTCGCTTTGATTTTCATTATTGTGAAGTTTAAAATGTTTCAATTTATATTTTAATATTGTATCATCTCTTTTTTGCCTAAAACGTTGCAAAGATAGAGATTATCTGTTTAATTATGAGCGTATTTTAATTATTTCTTTTGCTTGCATGCTCCAAAGCAATTCTGAAAGCCTCTTCATAGTAGACAATGAATTTGCTCCATTCTGCTTTTGCAGCCAGGCAGAAACTGCGTTTCCGGATCTCTGCCGTTTCCTTTTTGTCCTTTCCTGCAAGTGCCAGGATCGAAGACGTGATGGCATCTGCTACTTCGAAATAATTAAAATCGTCACGGTTCACGACGGCTACGCCTTCACTGATGTTGTTGCCTGTCACATGCTTCTTAGCCCATAGACCGAAACCTGCAAGATCGGTGGTAATAGTCGGAATCCCGAATGCGATACTTTCCAGCGGAGTGTATCCCCAGTTCGTAGTAGGAGGGATAGACGGTCGCATCCATACCGATCAGCAGATCGTAGTAGGGTTTGTTGAGGATACCGTCGCGTCCGTCCAGGTAGCAAGGAACAAAAATGATCTTCAGCTTGTCGGTCGCTGAATTGGTGAAGCCGGCATGGGAGATATAGTTCAGCACCTTGTCCTGTTCCATCTGATTCAGCCAATGCGTGACGAATGGCATTTGCATGGGGGAGGTGGTGCGGATATTCTTGTCGATGACTTCTTTCAGGTCTGCACGTGCATCGCGTACCCAAGCCGGAACCATGATGAAGGCGACGACTTCGCGCTGGAGTCTGCCAGAAGTGCGTACCCGGTTCATTGCTTCGATAAAGACGTCGATACCTTTATTGCGGTATTCGTAACGACCGCTGGTTGAAACCAGGAAAGCATCCGGTGAGATGGGGCATCCGAGCAGTTTCTCTGCGACGTTGAGCAGGTCGCGGCGGGCTGCCATACGCTTCTTGTCGTATTCTTTGTCGGACGGGACGAAGTTGGGCTCGAAGCCGTTCGGCGTGACGATGTCCGGTGCTTTGTCCAGCAATTGTTTACACTCGCGGGCAGTGATGTCGCTCACGGTAGTAAAGCAGTCCACATGCAAGGCTGTCTGTTTTTCCAACGAATGTTTCGCCTCCATATTCAGCTCCCCGGCCATCTGGTCGCCGTTGTAGCCATCCATATAAGCATACAGGGCTTTGTTGTTTCCGGCGATGGAACGGCCGATAGATGTGGCGTGTGTCGTGAAGAGCGTTGCGACGGCGGGGAGTTGTTTTTTGATGTAGAGCGCACCCATTCCCAGCATCCATTCATTGAACAGAGCGGCAACCTTTTTGTTTTCCAGCTTGTAAAAATGATAAAAACTTTCGATGACCTTACCTACCGCGTAAGCGAAGATACAAGACTCGTCGTAGTCACCGTACGCATGGATCGAATCCACTCGGAAACTTTCCCACATCGAGAAGAAAAAGGAATCTTTTTCTTTGAAGAAAGGTTTGAAATCCACTAAGATTACGGGAGGTGTCCCCGGGACATTCCATCGGCCTACTTTCACTTTCAGATTTTCTGTGGTCTTCGTATAAGTTTTCCAGTCAGCAAACAGAACATCATCTTCAATAAAGTCGGGAGCGTTTGTATCGGTCCACACATCGGGTCCTATAAAGATCAGCTTATCTTTAAACGATCGTTGCAACGTATGCGCTTTTGTTGAAAGGACGGTATAGATACCGCCAACTTTATTACATACTTCCCAACTGCTCTCGAAAAGATATTCTGGCGTTGTTGTTGTATTATCCATAAACGATTTTGTTTATAATCAGATATTTTAGGGTGACAAAGATACGAATTTTTGTCTTTTTTTCAACTATAGGGTTTGTTTAATGAATGAATTATGTAGATTTGTAGATATTTTAATGTAAACAACTATGGCTAAAAGAAGAATTTTAAAGAGAGACATCAGCTATGTGGCTGGCGATTTGTTTTCGGAAGCTTTGTTTTGTAAGCTGTATCTTCCGGGTGTCAATTCGGAGAAAGCCGACGTGGTGATGGCGAGAGTACTTGATATGCAAGATGAATTTATTCGCCGTGCCAACCGTCCGGACGGAAAAGAAAACAAGAAACGGGTGAAAGAATATTATTGTAAATTGCGGGCGGACCTGCAAACGGAAATAAATGCAATAGCAACTGAAATCGGAGAGTTGAGCAAATAGAAAGTAAAGAATGAAGAAAGCTATAAGTAAGGCACTTCTTCGCTTGGCCGGCTGGAAACTTGGGCCGGTAGTGGAGGATGTGCCTAAATGTGTGATATGTGTGGCTCCGCATACCAGCAATTGGGATTTTATCGTAGGAAAACTGTTTTATACCTCGATTGGCCGTAACGCCAGTTTCCTGATTAAAAAGGAATGGTTCTTTTTTCCGTTCAACCTGTTGTTTGACTGGTTGGGCGGAGTGCCTGTTGACCGCAGTAAGCGGACTTCGGTGACGGATCAGATGGTTGGCCAGTTCAATCGGCGGAAAGAATTCCAGCTGGCCGTAACTCCTGAAGGTACACGCAAACGGGTGAATGACTGGAAGAAGGGATTTTACTATATCGCACAGAAAGCCAACGTGCCTATCCTGATGCTTATTTCGATTACAAAAAGAAAGAGGCCGGTTTTAAAGGGGGTATTCTATCCTACGGGTGATGCGGATAAAGATATCCGTGATATCCGTGAGCATTACAGAGGAGTGACAGCTTGTCACCCGGAAAACTTTGTTCAAATTTAATATCATGGCAGACAATTTGCGTATCAGTATGGTCCAGTCTCATATTATTTGGGAGGACAGAGATGAAAATCTGGGTTATTATGGAGAACTGCTCCGACGGGTCAGCGGTAAGACGGACATAGCCGTTTTGCCGGAAACGTTTACAACGGGTTTTTCTATGGATGTGGAAAAGCTGGCCGACACGATGGACGGGCCTACTATTCCTACTATAAAGAGGTGGGCGAAGAAATATAAGCTTGCTGTGGCAGGTAGTTTCATTGCAAAAGAAGGCGGGAAATATTTCAACCGTGCTTTTTTCGTCACGCCCGAAGGTGAAACTTATTTGTATGACAAGCGACATTTGTTCCGGATGGCGGGCGAAGACCAGCATTTCACAGCCGGGGATAAACGGACGATCGTACGGTATAAGGACTGGAATATCTGTTTGCAAGTTTGTTATGATCTTCGTTTCCCGGTTTGGAGCCGGAACGTGGACAACGAATACGATCTGTTGATCTATGTCGCCAACTGGCCCGAGGCGCGTAAAAAAGTATGGAAGACGTTGCTCCAGGCACGTGCAATGGAAAATATGGCGTATGTCTGCGGGGTGAACCGGGTAGGGATCGACGGTAAGGGCTTTGTTTACCGGGGCGATTCCATGATCTTCTCTCCGAAAGGGAAAAAGCTGGCGGATGCGGCAAGCGTGAGGAGGTCACTCGCACATGTACGCTTACCCGTGCAGACCTGGAAGATCTAAGGGGGAAGTTTCCTGCATGGAAGGACGCGGATACGTTTGAGATCAAGTGATATTTCCCTGATAGGATTTCGGATTTGAACACAAAAAAGCGATTGTCGGAAATAACCGGCAATCGCTTTTTTGTGTTATGTGAAAATATATGTTTATTTCACTTCCTCAAAGTCAACATCCGTTACACCACCATCCTGCTTGTTGTTGCCGGCGTTGCCACCAGTTTGTTGACCGAAGTCAGGACCCGGTTGTGCACCACCTTGGCGTTCTGGGCATTGTACATTTCCTGGCTTGCTGCTGGAATACGCTGTTCAGTTCTGCCATAGCTGCATCGATACCAGCGATATCCTGAGCCTTGTGAGCTTCTTTCAGCTTGTTCAGGGCTGTTTCGATAGGAGCCTTCTTGTCAGCCGGGAGTTTGTCGCTAGATCCTTCAACTGTTTTTCGGTCTGGAAGATCATGCTGTCGGCCTGGTTCAGTTTGTCGATGCGTTCTTTTTCCTTCTTGTCTGCTTCGGCATTAGCCTGAGCTTCTTCTTTCATACGTTTTACTTCGTCGTCGCTCAAGCCGCTGGAAGCCTCGATACGGATGCTCTGTACTTTGCCGGTTCCTTTGTCTTTAGCCGATACGTTCAAGATACCGTTTGCATCGATATCGAAAGTAACTTCGATCTGAGGAACGCCACGCTGTGCGGCTGGAATTCCGTCGAGGTGGAAACGGCCGATCGATTTGTTGTCTTTAGCCAGTGAACGTTCGCCCTGCAATACGTGGATTTCTACAGAAGGCTGGTTGTCAACGGCAGTCGTGAATGTTTCAGACTTCTTGGTAGGAATAGTCGTATTGGCTTCGATCAGCTTGGTCATTACACCACCCATTGTTTCGATACCCAGTGACAACGGAGTAACATCGAGCAACAGAACGTCTTTTACTTCACCTGTCAATACCCCCCCCTGGATAGCAGCACCTACAGCTACCACTTCGTCCGGGTTAACACCTTTTGACGGAGCCTTGCCGAAGAACTTCTCAACGATGGCCTGTACAGCCGGAATACGTGTCGAACCACCTACGAGGATGACTTCGTCGATGTCGGAAGTGCTCAAACCTGCATCTTTCAAAGACTGACGGCATGGTTCGATACAAGCCTGGATCAGACTGTCTGCAAGCTGTTCGAATTTAGCACGTGTCAGTGTCTTGACCAAGTGCTTTGGAACACCGTTTACCGGCATGATATACGGCAGGTTGATCTCCGTGCTTGTCGTGCTTGACAATTCGATCTTAGCTTTTTCGGCCGCTTCTTTCAAACGTTGCAAAGCCATCGGATCCTTACGCAGGTCGACGCCTTCTTCGCGCAGGAACTCTTCAGCCAACCAGTCGATGATCACATGGTCGAAGTCGTCACCACCCAAGTGAGTGTCACCGTTTGTGGATTTTACTTCAAACACACCGTCTCCTAATTCCAAAATAGAAATATCGAATGTACCGCCACCCAAGTCGAATACGGCGATCTTCATGTCTTTGTTCGTTTTGTCCAAACCGTAAGCCAAAGATGCGGCAGTCGGTTCGTTTACGATACGGCGAACGTTCAAGCCTGCAATTTCACCCGCTTCCTTAGTCGCTTGACGTTGTGCGTCGCTAAAGTATGCCGGAACGGTGATAACGGCTTCCGTTACTTCCTGTCCTAAATAGTCTTCAGCTGTTTTCTTCATCTTCTGAAGTACCATTGCTGAAATTTCCTGAGGAGTATAAAGGCGTCCTTCGATATCGACACGTGGTGTGTTGTTGTCACCGCGGACTACTTTATAAGGTACTCGACCAATTTCTTTCTGAACCTGATCATAGGTTTCACCCATGAAACGTTTGATAGAGAATATTGTTTTTTCCGGGTTTGTGATAGCCTGACGTTTTGCAGGATCACCAACCTTACGTTCACCACCTTCAACGAATGCAACGATTGAAGGAGTCGTTCTTTTACCTTCGCTGTTTGCAATTACAACCGGTTCGTTACCTTCCAGTACGGCAACACAAGAGTTGGTTGTTCCTAAGTCGATTCCGATAATTTTTCCCATAATTTTCTATTATTTTAATTGTTATTATTTTCCTGTACTTGCTTTTCTCTTTCGAGCTGCATTAACTGTTCTACAAATCGTATGCCAAAGTAACAAGGATAGTTTGTAAAAGTCAGGTGGCAGGAAGTGTGACAATACGTCAGTTTAGACATTTGCCGTCATGTGAAAGATATGACGGGTTATGCATGAAATGTTATAGGCCTTTATTATTCTATAGTTCTTAAGGAACTGTGGTATTTGTAGATAAAAAATTAACACTCACTCAAGTTTTTGTTATTTGTGGCCGCAAACATACACACTTTATTTAGAAAATGCAAACTTAATTTTTTATTTAAACACAAAAAAAACAATTTATCACACCACAGATTCCTTAAGAACTGAAGTAAGAATTAAATGTAATATCATGATGTCTTTGTTTTTATTCTCAAATATTTCCTTTTGGTTTTCTGCAGACAGTTAATGTCTTAGTGGAATTTTTTGTTGTGATTTTTTATGTCTAATATATTACCTAAAATCAAAATGCAAAAGTGTAAATTGAATTTTTTGCTACGATTCGGTTTGATTTCAATTCTGTTAGGGCTGTTTGTTACCCAGTCTTTTGCTCAGAATGTGACGATTACCGGTGTCGTAAAAGACCAGTCGGGTGAACCTCTGATTGGCGTGAACGTGATGGAAAAGGGGACGACCAATGGTTCCATCACGGATGTGGATGGTAAGTACAGTGTTTCTGTAAAAGGGGGCAAAACCATCCTAGTGTTCTCTTACATCGGTTATATCTCCCAAGAGATTCCGGTTGGGAATCAGAAAACGCTCAACGTGACGATGAAAGAAGACACGGAAGAGCTGGAAGAAGTGGTTGTGATCGGTTACGGCACGGCCAAGAAGAAGGACTTGACGGGGGCGATCTCGCGTGTGAAAGCGGAGAAGATGGAGGTTGAAGCGCCTCGTTCAGTTCAAGATTTGTTACGTGCTAGTGCTGCCGGTTTATCAATTTCAATGTCGACTGATGCTGCTGGCACAGCTGATCTGCAAGTTCGTGGTAAGAACTCTTTGAAAGCTGGTTCTTCACCTTTGCTGGTTCTTGACGGTGTGATCTATGATGGTTCGTTGCAGGACATCAACCCGATGGATATTGAAAGTATCGATGTTTTGAAAGATGCCAGTTCGGTTGCTGTTTATGGTGCCAAGGCTGCTAATGGTGTAGTAGCCATTACAACTAAAAAAGGTAAAACGGGTAAGCCGGTTATTTCATTTAATGCTAATGTTGGTATGGTAAGCAATGCTCGTTTACCTAAAACAGTAGATGGTGCCGGTTTTATCAAATTCAGACAGGAATATGGTGAAAGTTTGATGACTGAAGCCGAAATGGTTGCACAGCCGGGAAAGTTTGCTGATCCGAGAAATTTAGCAGCAGCAGGCATAGATCCGTTGGCTTGGTACAATTATGACCAACAGACACCTGTTTCTGCATTGCCTGATGAAAAAACTATGATTAATAAATGGTTGACCCGTTTGAATTTTAAAACGATTGAAATCGAAAACTATTTGAATGGAGTGGAGACTGATTGGGATGATATTGTTTATCAGACTGGTCTACAACAGGATTATACGGTCAGCCTTTCCAATCGTAAAGAAGATTTCAGTTATTATTGGTCAATGGGATATGCTGATAGAGAAGGTGTAAAAGTGGGAGATCGTTATCGTAATTTGCGTACCGTTTGAACTTGGAATCCAAAGTGACTTCTTTCTTGACAGTGGGTTTGAACGCTCAGTTCGCGACTCGCTTAGGTGGTTATTTGGCTGCTGATGTGGAGCAGCGCGAACATAACTCACCATTTACCACAAATGATATTGATATTCTTGACAGTCCTTATCGTATGTATCCGTCTGGAGATAATAATACAAAGAATCCGTTCTTCGATAACTTGTATCGTGACAGACGTGACATTCACCATGATTTGAATGCCAATCTGTATGCAATCGTAAAACTTCCGTTTGGATTCGAATATCAGATGAACTTTACGCCTCGTTATCACTGGTATGAATATATGAATCATGAGTCAGCAGAACATCCGGAATGGGCTGGAGATGGAGGTCGTTCAGAGCGTAAAAATGAAAAAACATTTAATTGGCAGGTTGATAATATTCTTCGTTGGAAGAAAGAATTCGGTGAAGATCATCGAGTTGAAGCCACTTTTTTGCAGAATGCCGAAAAAGGTCAATGGTGGAAAAACCGTAGCCCAGAATAAACTTTATTCTCCGAGTGACATATTAGGCTTTCATAATATTGGTGCCGGTACTGCTCCTTCCGTTTCTAGCGAAGATACATATAAAACCGGAGATGCTTTGATGGGACGTCTGTTTTACTCATTCAAGGACAAGTATATGCTGACTGCTTCTGTGCGTCGTGACGGTTATTCTGCATTTGGGAGTATGAATCCGCATGCTGTATTTCCGGCTGTTGCTTTGGGTTGGGTATTCACGTCCGAAAAATTCATGGAAAAAACTTCTGATTGGTTGAATTATGGTAAACTGCGTTTTTCTTGGGGACAGAACGGTAACCGTGATATTGGCCAATATGAAGCATTGGCACAATTGAATTCCGGTGCTTATACTTATGTTGATCCAAACGGAAATGTATATCTGACATCTCAGGTATATATCAATCGTATGCCGAACAGTTCGTTAAAATGGGAGCGTACGGCTTCTTACAATATAGGTTTGGACTTCTCTTTGTTTGGTGATAAATTGAGTGGTAGTATGGAAACTTATATGGCTGAATCAAACGATTTGCTGGTTAACCGTTCACTACCTTCCATCTTGGGATATGCAAGTGTAATGGCCAATTTAGGAGCTTTGACAAATCGAGGTTTTGAGCTTTCGTTAAACGCCAATTTGATCAATCGTGACAATTTTTCATGGAATTCGACCGGAACGTTCTCTTTTAATCGTCGTAAGATCAAGCATCTTTACGGTGATGTCGAGGAAGTGAAGGATGAAGCGGGTAACGTAATCGGATATAAAGAAGCCGATGATTATGAAAACCAGTGGTTTATAGGCCATGATACAGAGCAGATTTGGGATTACGAACGTGATGGTGTTTGGCAGTTAGGAGAAGAGGAGGAAGCTTCCAAGTACGGAAACAAACCTGGAGACTTTAAATATGTCGACCAAAATGGAGACGGAGTTTTGGATACGAAAGATAAAACTTTTCAAGGTTATAAAACTCCCCGCTATGTGTGGTCTTGGCGTAATGAATTTGTATTCTTCAAGAATTTGAGCTTTCATTTATGATGTATTCGCATATAGGGCAATATGGTACGTTCAACCGGGCTGCTAATACAGGGGGGATGTATGACCGTTACACGATTGTCGATATTCCACGTTGGACCAAAGACAACCCGACGGATGACTATGCACGTATTGGTTCTACCAATAAAGGAAACAATTATGTGAAGAAAACATTTGTCCGTATGGAGAATATTACGCTTTCATATAGTGTGCCTAATAATCTGCTGAAAAAGTTTTCTGTGCAAAATATGCGTTTCTCTTTGGCCGTCCGCAATCCGTTTGTGATTACCGGTTGGGATTTTGGTGATCCGGAAGGTGGTGATACAACTTTGCGCACTGTGAATTTTGGTGTGAACTTTACTTGTAATTAAATTGATAAACGTAGAAGAATATGAATAAGAAAAAGTGTATGATTTTGGCGCTGGCAGTCCTTCCAATGTTAAATTCATGTAGTGATTGGTTGGATCCGAAGCCCCTTTCTTTCTATTCACCTGAAAATACATATGTGGATGCTGCTGGACTTTATGCAGCTTTGACAGCCTGTGAACGTAATATGCGCCATGAGTTTTTTGGTGATGGTGCTCCGATTTTGACGGAAATGTATTTGACCGATATCGCAGTCCATGGAAAAACAGATGAAAGTGGTTCTTTGGTTGATTTGGATAACGAAATGTTACCTTCCCGTACGAAAAACGACATGAAAGGTAAAAACAAATGGTATTGGGAAGAGGGATTCAAAGGAATCAAATATGCTAATATAGCCATTAGTCGTTTGGATGGTGCCGAGTATAAAGATGAAGCAGAGAGGAATGCTGTGTTGGGAGCCGCCTATTTTCAGAGAGCTTATCGCTACTATAAGTTGACGCATCAATTGGCGATGTCCCTTATTTGGACAAAGAAATCACCGAGCCGAAGTTGGACTTCTATAGCTACGATCGGTGGAGCATCTTGGAGCAATGTAAGAAAGATTTGGAGTTCGCCTATCAATGGGTTCCAGAGGTTCAACCTCGCGGACGAGCTAATAAGGATGCTTGTGGCGTTTTGCTAATGAAGATATGCATGGCTGTTGGTGATTTTGATAGAGCCATAGCGGTTGGGAAAGAAGTAGTCGGGCGTCATCCGTTGATGACAGGGCGTTTCACGGGCAACCAGACGAAGCCGAACACCAATTTAATGCATGACTTGCACAGTGTGGAGGCAAAAATTGATATGAGTAACACCGAGGGTATCATGTATGTGGTCGCTCATCCTACAACAACACCGCTGGATAAGGATAACCGTATCTATACAATGCGTAATGCATTGCCATATTGGGCGAAGGGGGGAGCGATTAAGACACCGGACGGAAAGACGGGTACAGCTATTGCACCAGATGAAGCTGATAAAAATACAGAAAATTGATAATGATACGAAATATGGACGTGGTATCGGTACGTGCCGTCCGACGAACTATTATCAGTATGAAATCTGGGGGGAAAAAGAGAAAAACGATTTGCGCGGTCCTTTCAACCACGATAGCTGGAGACGGATGGAAGATTTGCGTTACAACGACCCTGGATTGAAAAAAACAAACAATCCCTATTACGGTCAAAATTTGATTCGTCCTGTCGATTTGTCTGTTGCCGATTCGATCCGTTGCTGGTATATGTGGCCGCATTACAAAGTGTTTGTTCCGGATCCTACGAAGACGCAGGATCTTCAGGGAGGTGAAACACCGTGGTATGTCTATCGTTCTGCCGAAGTCTATCTGATGATGGCGGAATGTTATTATTGGAAAGGTGATGCGACTAACGAAGCTGCTATGTTAAACGTGGTTCGTGCACGTGCGGGCGCTGAACCGCTGAGTGGAAATATCGGTATTGCCGAAGTGTTGGCCGAACGTGCCCGTGAATTGTATTACGAAGAGAACCGTCATGTTGAACTTGTTCGTATTTCCTATTTGTATGCTAAAACCGGAAAACCCTGTGAAGCATTGGGTGGACGTGTCTATAAGTTGGATAATTTCTCAGGACCGGGTGGTGTCGGAACGAACTGCAAAGATGCCGGCGTAAACTTCTATTTCGACTGGGTGATGGTTCATAACAACTTCTTCAACAAAGGAGTTAAAATTCCGAACGGCGAATATCGCATGAGTGTGCATCACGTCTTGTGGCCGGTTCCCGAAACAGCTATTACCAGCAATACTGGTGGCGTGATCAATCAGAATATAGGTTATCCGGGGGCAGAAGATAATCTGGAACCGCTGAAAGTCGAGCCTGTTGATCCGGCTATTTAAGAATAACGGAAAACGCGCACAATAACAACACCGCGTAAACGAGACGCACTCCCGCGGAGGCCTCAGGGCCTCCCACGGGGTGCGTCTTTCTTGTATTCTTTCGCTGCGTCGAACGAAGGACAGGCCTTTTGGGGGTTCAAGTCGCGGTGTCCTACGGTGAGAGCTGCCGGGAAGTGGCGGCCCAGCTCTTGCAACAACTGCGTGAGGGCAGCCTTCTGGGCAGGCGTGCGAGTGTCTCGCGGGAGCCTTTGCCGTCCAGTCCCCCTTCGTAGCAGATGCCGATGCTGTGGCGGTTGTGACCGAAGCAGTGCGCCCCCTCCAGGGAGAGCGGCCGCCGGGATGTACCCGGCCGTCGCGTGTGATGTAGTAATGGTAGCCGATGTCGCGGAAGTGCCGGCCGTCGATATGGTCCCGGCGGCAATCCTCGAACGAGTAAGGCTGCCCGCAGCGCGTGGCGCTGCAATGGATGATGAATAGTGTGATGCGTCTCATGTGCGGCTCTCCCTGTCCTTTATATGCAGGCCGTAACGCCGAAGGCACTACCGATGGCCGTAGCCACGACGATGATTACTTTGAGGATGATCCCCCAGACGGATTTCTTTTCATTCTTTTCTTCCATGAAATTGTGGATTATGAGATTTATGAATTATGATTTATGAGAAGTTTTTGACACATGACTTTGTTTGTGTCTCTCTTGGCTTCTCTTGTCGATTGCTTAAAGTTCTCCCGGCCGTTCCTCCTCGCCGCCACCGCCGGTATTGCCACTTTCGATGTCGTAAGGTGAAAGCTCCTTGAGCTGCGCTTCGAGTTTCAGTTGGTTGATGGCGAGGGTTCCGGTGGCGCGGCATTTGAGGCGCAGCCCGACCACGTTGGTAGTGACCGACCAGTCTTTCGACGTGTCGGCAGGTTTCCCGCGGATCCCCACGCCGAAGATGGCGAGGTCGTCCAGCTTCACGTTCTTGCCGTCGAGCAGCAACTCCTTGATGCAGGAGGTCATGTCCTTGAGGACCCCGTGGATCGCGCCTTGCGAATACGGCGTGTTGTGCTTGGCCATGTGTTCGGCCAAAGCGCGCGTGTCGAGCGTCTCGTCTGCCACCGCCCTTGCCAGCCACTTGCCGCTGAGCGGGGTGGACTTGGTCTGGTTCTGATACTTCTTGTAACGAATCATGTCTGTTTGATTTTAAAGTTGATAATTAGGATGAAAAACCGATACCGTTCCGGTGAAGCTGCCCTGCCTTTCTTCCCTTTCCGGTACAACAAAGATAACACCCTCATCTTGTGCCGTTGCGCGTAAGGGGGAGTTGCGGGGAGTTCTGCCGGAAAGATGCGTGTTATAGGGGGAAAACGGGGTGTGGAAGGTGCGCATTGTAGGGTAAAATGAGAGGTGAAAAGTTGCGTGTTATATTTTTTAAGACTAATTTATTCTGGCTTATATGGTGTTCTATTATAGAAAAACTATATTTTTTATCACCTGAAATAGCTTGAAATTCATTGTTTTTTCGTATATTCGTAGAAATAAATCAAACAAGGAAGACATGGAAAAACAGACTGATTTCCGCATCCGCAGCTACGGTCGTACGGAGCTGGCACAACTCTACAACCCCTGCCTGACCCCCAAGGCCGCCTACCGGAAGCTGGTCGGGTGGATCGACCATTATCCCGGCCTCGCCGTCCGCCTTGCCGAGCTTGGCAAGCTGCCCGGTTCGCGTTCCTACACCCCTGCCCAGGTGCGGGAGATCGTCGAGGCGCTCGGCGAACCGTAACTCATAGCTTTAGGGGGACTAAGGCTATGGGTTAGGGGGGCTAAAGCATAGCTTTTCTGTTACTTTCGGCTTGATCCGAAAGTAACCAAAGGATCAAGGCCGAACCTGCTTCGCTACTCCGTTCCCTTCGTTCGCTGTCGCGTCTGAAACTCGCTTCGCTCAGACAGCAGACGCTCCGGACGCTCACTGCGGTCTCTGCGCTTGACGCTCACCAGCTTAGGCCGGAAGTAGAGCCTGACGGCTCTTTGGGGATGGCCGATGCTGCCTGTTTCAGCAGACGGCAAAAGAGAGGCGGAGGAGGCTTGGGGGGATGCAGATACTGGTAGCTATGCTTATATAAGAGGCGGTGTCGGCCATCCCGAGAGAAAGCGGAGCTTTCTTGGAAAGGCCTAAGCGGATGAGCGTCAAGCGAAGGGCAAAGACGGAGCGTCCGGAGCCTGCGCTGTCTGAGCGCAAGCGAGTTTCGCAGGCGACAGCGTAGTCTTTGCCCGGAGTAGCCCAGCCGGTTAAGCCTTGAACTTTTGGTTACTTTTCTTTCAAGAGAAAAGTAACAGATAAAACTTTATTGCATGAAATAAATAAAAAGAGGGTGTCGAAAAAATGCCATTCTTGATTATCAGTCTTTTATGGTGATAGGTGATAGGTTGAACCCCGTTTCTGTAAAAGTTTAGGAAAAAGGAATTAAAAAACGCCGCCTTTAAGGTGACGTTTTTTAATTCAAACTCGGAAAAGTTTTACAAAAAGGGCATTTAACCTATCACCTATCACCCGAGGAAGGAGGAAAATCTGTGTCGTCCGCTTCAGGGAGGATGCTTTTCATCTCGTCTGTCGTGCGTTCGACAACCAGCCAGATATTGCCATGTCTTGTCCGTGTGCAGGTATACCCCAGTTCTTTCAGTGCTATGCCGACCTGCACCGCGTTCAGCCGGATACTACCGCCGAAGCGGGTGACGATCTGGCTGGCGGTGACGTAAGTCCCCTTTTCGTAATCGACGGGGTGGCGGTAGTACATCAGGATCAGTTCGCGTGCGGGGTTGGGCGTTTCGAAACGGCGGTTCGCGAGGTTCAGCTCCTCGATCTCGTGGTCCCTGTACCAGTAGCGGAAATCGTTGTCGAGCAGGTGTTTCGCCTGTGCGTACAGCCCTTCGTAGTCAATATGGGCGGTCCAGGGGTTGTCGATCGCCGTGACCTCGAACGGCAGCCAGCGACGGTTGCCGGTGTCGTCGGTGAGGAACTGGAGGTTGTTGCCCGTCGCGCAGAACGAGGCTACGTGGGGCAGGTGTACCTTGTTGCGCCCGTAAGCGGGACGTTCGTTGACGTAGAGCGTGGTGGTCATGGCCTTGAGCTGGTTCAGTTCACTACGCTGCATGGAGTCGATCTCCTCGAAATTGACGAGCAAGTTCTCTGTCATGGTGAAGAGGTCGTCCTTCGTGAGCCGTTGCGAGTTGGTCTTGGAGGCGTAGTAGCGTCTGAGGACGGGGTGGCAGGAGGTTCTGGAAGAACGACGTCTTGAAGCATCCCTGCCGCCCGATCAGGACGAGGATGACGTGGTTCACCACCTTCGGGTCGAGCGCGGCGGCGACCATCCCGACGAACCAGCGGCGGAAACAGAGGTCGAAACGATCGGTGTCGCCGTCGGCGGGGTGTACCATTGCAGCCAGGTTGCCGATATGGTCCGTCACGCCATCCCACGGTCCCGCCTTTTCGAGAAACTCCTCCAACGGGTGGTAGCGGGGCGCGAAGTCGGAGAGCAGGAGCGTGCGCAGGTGGAAGAGGTCGGCCTCCAACCCGTCGCGGCGCATGGAGCACCAAAGGGAGTTCTCGACCGTGTCGGTCATGGGAGCCCAGCCGTCGGGTGCGGGGATGCCTTCGGTGACGGGGCGGTGTTCGAGCTGGTGTGTCAGTTGGTTCATCCGCAGTTGCATGGAGCCGCCGATGAAGCGCTCCATCTCTTCGACGGTGGCCTTGCGCTGCCGCCCGTTTCCGTTGCGGGGGGAGACATCGGAGAGCTTCATTGTGGCGTGCTCGGCAGTCAGGGCGTAGCAGCTCTTGGCTGTGGAGCGGACGGAGGCCGTGTCATAGTCGGCGAACAGTTCGACGGCCCACGCCTCGGCTTCGGCCTCCGGCACGCCGAAACGGTTCATCAGGTAGAGGCACCGGCTGATGTAGTTGTTGTGGCTGCCGGCTGCGTAATGCACGCCCTCTTCTTCCACAAGCCGGCGTACGGTGTTTTCGGCGCGTGCGGCTGATGTCTTCCGCCTCTGTGTTTCTTTCCTGCGGCGATGTCCTGTTTTTGTCCGGCCTTGGCGCTGGGCAGGGAGGCGAACTTCATCCGTTCGGCGTCGGGACGGTAGAGCGCGTCGGGGTCGTGGCAGATCACGGACATGCGCGTGGCGTTCTTGCACTGCCTGTCGATGGCGATGCCGGTGAGCCGGGCGTAGTAGGCGTTTACCGTCTGCCAGGCTGCGGGGAAGTTCTCTTCCGTCACTTCGCCTTCCATCCATGCGATGACACGTATGCCGCGTCCGGACAAGGTCTTGTAGGCAAGGAACGAGTGCGGGTCGGCCCTTACCCGTTCGAGGTCTCGTCGAAGATCTCTTCGGGGATGCCGTCGATGTCCACCATGATGGAGTCCGGATAGCCTTTGATGTGCTTCGAGGAACGTCCTCCCTCCAAGTGGACGGAAGGGACGAAGGCGGGTTGGTTCTGCTTGATCTGGCTTTGCTGCCGTTTCGACGTTTCGGCGTCTTGTCCTTCGCCGGCTGCAAGCGCGCGGAACAGGGCGGTGGCGGCGGCATGGCGCTCGCCGGTCAGTTCTTGCATGATTTCTTCCCATGTGCAGGGAGAGGGGGTGGTTGCGCGGAGCGAGAGGAAGCGCGAAGGGCGGAATGTGTTTTCCATGTAAAATGTTTTATTAAATTTGTTCAATGTTCAGATGTGCCGTTCGGGGGACGAAGCGTCCGAAGCATCCTCTGAAACTTTTGACAAGTTTACGCATTTATCCATTCATGTTGTCCCCGCCATGCCGGCTCATTATGAATGAATATTAATATTTATATTAATAATTAAATATTTATAATATGAAAACGACATTTATGTTCCCTCTGTTGGGGCTTTTCGTCGAAAAGCAGATGAGACGTTTCCGGATAACCGTACGTCTTTACAAAAGCGAACTCTCTGCCGGCAGCCGCAGCTACGGTGCGATTAAAAAAGGGGCGACCTCCGTCTGAGCTATTACGCCCGCCTCGTCGCCCTCCTTTACGACCTTGCCGGCGAAGAAGAGTTCCGCCGCCTGGCACATGAGGCGGTGGAGCTGTACATACGGGAGAGGGAAAAGGGGGAAAAAGCTTGATGATAAGATATAGGGCAAACATTCGGGCAGCAGGAGAAATTTCGGTGGAGGAGCTTGGCTGTCATGTGGACGAAAGTAATCCGGTAGCTGTGATTGTCGAATAAAATCTTCTTGTTTTATAGCGAAGTCATAGAGATGATTTTGTTTTTATATTATCTTTGTGGTCGCAAACAGTCTAATGTAAATGCTTATCAATAATTTAATTATAATAGTATGAAAAACTATCTTGTATTTTCTATGGCAGCCTTGTTGGTCGGAGCTTCTTGCAACACAAAGCAGGAGAAGGCGGCCGAAGGCTTTACCGGCGCACCGGGAGAAGTGAAGTTGATCACGCTCGATCCCGGACATTTCCATGCCGCATTAGTGCAGAAAGTGTCTTATCCGCAAGTTTCTAAAGATGTTTATGTGTACGCACCCACCGGTTTCGACGTGGACGAGCACTTGAAACGTATACAGGGATTCAACACACGTGCGGAGAATCCGACGGCTTGGAATGAAATCGTTTATACGGGAGATGATTACCTGGAAAAAATGTTGGCCGAGAAGAAGGGGAACGTGATGATCCAGGCAGGGAACAACGGCAAGAAGACCGAATACATAAAGAAGACGCTTGAGGCCGGCATCAATGTGCTTTCCGACAAACCGATGGCGATCAACAGCCAGAGCTTTAAATTGCTGGAGGAATGTTTCGCTATCGCCAAACAGAAAAACATCATGCTGTATGACATCATGACCGAACGGAATGAGATCACTACGATGTTGCAGCGCGAACTTTCTACTATCCCGGCTGTTTATGGCGAGCAGTTGAAGGGGTCTCCCGAAGAACCGGCTATCGTGAAAGAGAGTGTGCACCATCTGTTTAAGCTGGTCGACAACAAGCCGTTGACGCGTCCGGTATGGTATCTGGATGTAAACCAGCAGGGCGAAGGTATTGTGGATGTGACGACTCACCTGGTCGACCTGGTGCAGTGGGAAGCCTTCCCGGATCAGATCATCGACTATAAGAAAGATATCGAACTGATAGATGCCAACCGCTGGACTACCTCTATCAGCCCGGAAGAGTTCAAACAGGTGACAGGGACGGATGCTTATCCCGATTTCTTGAAGAAAGATGTCGAAAACGATACGTTGAAAGTCTATTGCAACGGTGATATCGTTTATAAGATCAAAGGTGTGACAGCCAAGGTTTCGGTGATCTGGAATTATACCTTCCCCAAAGGTGGCGGTGATACCCACTTCTCCGTCATGAAGGGTAGCAAGGCCGACCTGGTCATCCGCCAGGGCAAGGAACAGAACTATCAGCCTGAACTGTTTGTCGAAGCAGTGAAAGGTGTGGATCTGGCCGCTTACGAAAAGGACCTGACCGCTTCTATGGAAAAGGTTTCAGCCGAATATCCTGGTGTGGCATTGAATAAGGTGGGCGATGGCGTATGGCAAGTCGAAATCCCCGCAAAATACCGTGTAGGCCATGAAGCTCATTTCGGTCAAGTGACGGAACATTTCCTCGACTATCTGAAGGAAGCAAACTGCCGGATTGGGAAGTACCTAATATGCTGGCTAAGTATTACACGACGACCTCGGCGCTGGATATGGCGAAAGCGAAGAAATGATATCGGTTTTGAGCCGGAAAAAGAAGGCGGTATGTCAAAGACTGTCTTGTTCCTGTGCTTGATGCGGGGGATAAGTACATTTTGACATACCGCCTTTTTATGGCAGAGAGTTTGTTTCTGTTCCGCCTCTTAAAAGCTGAACTTGATTAACACTCCTTTGTGGTCCGTCGGCCAAATGTCTGCCGGAGTTGAGAAAGTATCTTGGCTGTCCTCTTCGACACGTTGGCTGCGGATAATGGAAGACTTGGGACCGACGATGACGGCGTCTTCCACTTCCCAACCGGTTGCCGGTATATAATAGATAAAATCGATGCGGTCGCGTTCATCCGCTTCCGGTGCCCAGGTCAACCGTTCGACTGGCATCGCCGGATTGTCCGAAGGGAAGGTAAAGCCGGGATGGGTGATCGGATTCGGATATTTGACGCGATAGGCATCGCGGAAGCCGGCTTCGTATAATAATTTGGAGCAGGCCCAATCGACTACCGCCCCGTTGTGATCCCAAAGCCCTTTCGTCTCTTCCGTCCAATCCAAGTGGGAAGGTTCGTTGAAGTCACCGCCCAAGATTACGAAATCGGCATCTGACTTTGTGGCGTCTTCTATCACGAGCCGAATGGATTCGTCACGCAAAGATTCGTTATTGGCTTTTTCGATTTCAGCCTTGTCCGTTACCGGAGTTTCCAGTTTTTTCCATGTCACACCGCTGTATCCGCGTGGCAGGTAACAGGCGTAATGCGTATAATCCAAATGCCCTGTATAGGCTACTACCTGCTTGCCGTTCACATCCAAACGGGTCCTTAATACCCGGTCTTTATGCGGAATGTTTTCCGTTTGTTCCAGTATGGGGTATTTGGACAGCAGTGCGACATCCAGCGAACTGCCTTGTCCATAATAGATTTTCCCCCTTTCGCGCAAAGCGTCCAGCATGCGGGGAACGAACAACGCGCCTTCCTTGTTGCTGGCTTCGCTGAACATCACGATATCCGGATCTATCCGGGCCACTTCATCCGCAACGGCCTCGAAGCCGTTTTTGACGACTGTTCCTTCCATCCAGATGTTCAAGTGCAATACTCTCAACTCTTGTTTCTCTTTCGTGCAGCTACCGCAGACCAGCATGAGCAGCCATAGCCAAATATAAAAACGTCTCATTGATATTTTCTTTCATTAAAAAAAGTCCCCGAACTTTTATGAGATCCGGGGACTTTTATGTTATTTGATTTCTTTCTCTTCCATCATGTCCAGTTCGTTCTTGTCGGAGTCGATGAATTTATACTCCAAGAAGCCCAGACTTTGATTCGGGATCACTTTAATACCCATCGAGTATTTCAGTTTCCATTTCCAACTGAGCGGGAATCTTCCGCTCTTGATAAATGCTGCAACATAAGGATGTACGTGCAGGGCGAATTTCTTCACGTTGTGTTTGTTGACCAAGCAGTCGATCTTTCCTTCCAGGCTGTCGGTAAACAGGATAGAGGGTTTGATGGTGCCTGTGCCGAAACAGGTCGGACAGGCTTCGGATGTATCGACATCCATTGCCGGACGGACACGCTGGCGGGTGATCTGCATCAGGCCGAATTTGCTCAGTGGCAGAATATTATGTTTTGCCCGGTCATTAGCCATCGCTTTCGTCATATGTTCGAACAGTTTCTGCCGGTTGGCAGCTTCGGCCATATCGATAAAGTCGACTACGATAATACCGCCCATATCGCGCAAGCGTAATTGACGGGCAATTTCGTCTGCTGCTGCCGTGTTCACGTCGATAGCCGTTTTTTCCTGGGCATCGCTACCTTTGGAGCGGTTCCCGCTGTTTACGTCGATAACGTGCATGGCTTCCGTGTGTTCGATAATCAAATAGGCTCCACTTTTGTACGTGACGGTGCGTCCGAATAGGGACTTGATCTGTTTGGTGATTGCAAAGTTGTCGAAGATGGGGAGTTCGCCGGTATACCGTTGCACGATCTCTTCCCGTCCGGGAGCAATCAGGCTGACATAATCGCGGATGTTGTGATAGATGTCCGCATCGTTCACATAAATGTTCTGAAAAGAGGGGTTGAAAATGTCGCGCAACAAAGCCACTGCTCTTGCCGTCTCTTCATAGATGAGTGCAGGAGCTTTTACTTTGATGATCTTAGGAATGTTCTCTTCCCAACGTTTCAGTAATGTCTTCAATTCATGATCGAGTTCGGCAACGCGCTTCCCTTCCGAAGATGTGCGTACGATTACGCTGAAGTTCTTCGGCTTGATACTTTGGATGAGTTGGCGTAGACGGGCACGCTCTTCGCTCGATTTGATTTTTGTGGAAACCGATACTTTATCGGCAAACGGTATCAGCACGATGTATCTTCCGGCAAAAGAAAGCTCGGAAGTCAGCCTGGGACCTTTTGTTGAAATCGGCTCTTTGGCGATCTGCACCAGCACTTCCTGTCCGACTTTGAGCACGTTGCTGATGCTTCCGTCTTTTTCGATTTCGGGAAGCAACTGCATTTTAGAGATAGTGGGGATTTTTTTATCTCCTTTTTGTTCTCCTAATGCTTGTTTGAGGAATTTCTGCTGGGTGTTGAAATTAGGACCTAAGTCCAGATAGTGAAGAAATGCATCCTTTTTATAACCTACATCAATGAAAGCAGCGTTCAAACCCGGCATCAGTTTCTTAACCTTGCCCAGATATATATCGCCGACGGCAAAAGAGACGTTACGGGCTTCCTTTTGGAGCTCGACAAGGTTCTTATCCTCCAGTACGGCTATAGATACCTCTTTGGGTTGTACATCAACTACTAATTCACTAATCACTATAAAAAGAGGTGTTTAAAATGTGAGACCTTATTAAATACGCAAAGAACAAACTTAAAAGGTCTCTTATTAAGTTTGTTCTTCAGAGTTACTCAAATAGACTTATTTCTTCTTATGTCTATTCTTCTTTAGTCTCTTTTTGCGCTTGTGCGTAGACATCTTATGTCTTTTTCT
>ENA-OQCE01000076-OQCE01000076.1-human-gut-metagenome-genome-assembly--contig:-NODE-76-length-42492-cov-10.101522_pt1 | contig 42492 bp, 47 predicted proteins | sample MGYA00242495_ERZ504572 | MGnify/ENA primary metagenome ERZ504572 (study PRJEB26092, sample SAMD00036228) | human gut metagenome | host: Homo sapiens | study: EMG produced TPA metagenomics assembly of... | reverse complement strand
AGTTATTGTTTAGTTTTTGTTTTCTTTCATAAATTAATAATAAGTTAATTATTACTTATTTTAATAATTATCAATGTTGATACTTTGTTTTGTCAAGCTTGTTTTTCTTCTTTTTTCAGGCATTCCTTGCAGATCCATAGAAGCTTGCATCTACGTCAAAGACTTTTCCGTGGATAAATTCTGCAGCTGCCTGTTCAAGAATTCCGTTAAGGCTGTCTGACTGCATATCGATCACCCGGTTGCATCTGGTACACATGAAATGTGAGTGTGGTGCGACCCTTCCATCGTAGCGATCCGCGCTTCCGAAATTGGTCAGCTTCCGGATCTCACCGATGTCACTGAGAAGAGAAAGATTACGGTAGACAGTTCCGAGACTGATGTTCGGGTAGATCTGTCGAAGATTCTCGTATACTGTATCTGCCGTTGGATGATCTGTTCTGGATCTCAGAAATTCCTTGATGGACTCTCGCTGACGGCTGTATTTAAGTGCTGCCATAATGTTTCCTCCTATCAGTAATAGTAATTATTACTGATATTATAATACATGACAGAGGGAGATTTGTCAAGAGGTTTGGATATGATTATCCTGAAATATTTTCATTTTATGAGTTGGATGTAAATGAGTATTTTTACGCTGCAGGTGTAGGAGATATTTGCAACCCTGCAGAGGACTTACTTGATTCGGTTAAATGGTGAGAACTGGTAGTCGGATGTCTGACAGAGTGTTTGTTATAAGGAATATTGTGCCCTTAATGATAGGATTTTATCAGTAAAAATTCTCGGTGAAAATTTATAAAAATAAGTTGACAGAGACTAACTTTGGTAGTATATTTACAACAGTTAGAGAAATCTAACTGATATGTAAAGGAGAATGCAAATGACTTGTGAAAAATTTGAATCTGTCATGGGTTATCATTGTTCCCCTGTATTAATGGGAATGAAACCGGCGAATCTTGTTTCCTTTTCCAAGGAAAAAATTCCGGAACTGCCGGAGATCATTTCGGATTATGAGGAGAGTCTTGAACGGGAAGGTATCCGTATGGAGATCATCTGTGGATGCAGGAAGCATTATCTTCTTCTGGTGTACCGGCCGGATATGCTTCAGGAATATCTTAAGCAGGATGAAGCCAGGAAACTTTTGCTCCAGGATGGGTATAATATAGATGGTTCTCTGGATGAGATGATCGCTCGTTTGAAGGAGAGATTTTTTCATAAGACGGAGTTTCCTCATGAAATCGGACTTTTCCTGGGTTATCCCATTGAAGACGTGAAGGGTTTCCGGAAATTCGGAGGCAGTGGCTGTAAGATGTGTGGTTATTGGAAGGTTTATGATAATGTGGAGCAGGCTCGCAGGATTTTTGACAGCTATGATAAGTGCCGGGAGTTTACTGCGGCGCAGATCCGTGCGGGGTATTCGATTTTGCAGGTTGTTGGTATGAGGCATCTCTGTACATCTCAGATGTGCGTATAATATAAAGTTTAAAAACAGGAGGTTTTTGAGATGAGCAAGGTAGGAATTATTTACTGGTCTTCTACAGGTAACACAGAGGCTATGGCGCAGGCTGTTGAGGAAGGTGCCAAGCTGCCGGTGCGGATGTTGAGATTATGGAAGTGGCTGATGCGGATGTGGATAAAGCGCTTTCTTTTGATGTTCTGGCTCTTGGTTGTCCGGCTATGGGGGATGAGGAGCTTGAGGAGGGTGAGTTTGAACCGTTCTTTTCTGATCTGGAAGGTAAACTTTCCGGTAAAAAAGTTGCACTTTTCGGTTCCTATGACTGGGGCGATGGTGAGTGGATGAGAACATGGTGCGGCAGAGCTAAGGATGCTGGTGCTGAGCTTGTTGAGGATGAGGGCTCATTGTAAACAACACACCTGATGATGAAGGACTTGCAGCTTGCCGTGAACTTGGCGGAAAACTTGCATAAGATATATTAGATTTCAAATAAATAAAAACTGAGCAGAGCATTGGATTCTCAAACACAAACACCATCCGGACAGAAGGGATAGATATCTTTTTTGTCCGGGTGGTGTTTTATTTTGAGCGAAAATATCTGCTTATTACTTTGAGGAAATATAGAAGAAATGAATATTAAGACAAAAAATCCTTGTTGATTTTAATATTTACGTGTCCTAAAATAGATAAAGATAAAATAAAGCAGGAAAGAGAGGGATGCCGGATGACGCGGGAGGAAGCGGAACAGTATTTGTATTATGCGATGACAATTGGTGAACAGCTTCTTTGCTGCGGAGCAGAGGTTGGACGTGTGGAAGATACCATACGGCGGATCTGCCTGGCATATGGAGCCACCCGGGCGGATGTTTTTTCTATCACATCCAGTATTGTGACGACGATTTACGGGGAGGATTTCGGGATCTGTACGCAGACGCGGCGTGTGCCGGGAATGGCGAATGATCTGGGGCGGTTGGATGATCTGAATCAGCTTTCCAGATATATCTGTGAGTTTCGGCCGAAGCCGGAGGAGATCCGGAAGGGGCTGGAAAAGATCCGGGATAAACAAGGATATTCTTTTAAAACGCAGATTTTGATCTATGCTGTAATTTCAGGTTCTTTTTCCGTGTTTTTCGGAGGAGATGTCAACGATATGATTGCTTCTGCGCTGATTGGTATCGCCCTGAAGCTGTTTGAGGCTTTTGTAAAAAAAGGTGCATTAAACTCGCTACTGACAGTGCTTCTTTGCTGCGGAGCCGGCGGAGTACTTTCCAATCTTACAGTTCTAATCGGGCTTGGACATCATGCGGATCTGATCAGTATCGGAAATATCATGCTTCTGATACCGGGAATTGCATTTACCAATTCATTGCGCGATATGTTTTCAGGAGATACCATTACAGGTTTGATCCGATGTATGGAGGCACTTTTGCTGGCATTGGTCGTGGGACTTGGTTTTACAGTGGCGAATCTGTTGTTTTAACTGAATCAGGGAAGTTCTCTTGAAGGTTGCGAAAAGCAATAAGTAATGAATGAGTAATTCACATACTGTATCAATTGCGGAGTAGCGAAACGCAGCAGATAATGGGAGTATTTGAGAGTAGTTATGATTTATTCAGGAGGAAAATATGCGGGAAATCATACAGCTGGTCGTATCCTTCACAGGATCCCTCGGCTTTGCGGCATTATTTAATATCCATGGAAAAAAACTCTGGTTTGCGGCTGCAGGAGGCTGCCTGTCCTGGGCTGTATATCTGGCAGTGGAGTTCATAACGCCAAGTCCGTATGTGTGCGGTTTCTGGTCAACAGTAGCTATTACTTTGTATGCAGAATGTATGGCAAGAATTCATAAAACGCCGGTAACTGTATTTCTGGTTTCTGCGACAATTCCGTTGATTCCGGGAGCAGCACTTTACCGGACAATGAACTGGATGTTGATGAAGGACTGGGCAAAATTCCAGAAAGACGGAATCTATACGATCCTTTTTGCGGTGAGCATGGCAGCAGGAATGACGCTGACAACCATTGCGTTCCGGATGGCGTGGCGGTGGATGTACAGGCAGAGGAGAATGTAATACAGTATCGAAATTCCCCGTTTACAAACCATCGGAAATGTGTTACGATTTTCCCATATGGAAAACTCATGGAAGAAGAGAGTACATGTGTACACCGTACTACAGGGAAATCCCCGGAGGACTTTTTAGATGCAGGCTGTGATGTAGTTGAGGTCATAGATCTGCAGCAGGGTGAATGGTGAAGGTTCACTTTATGCAGGAGTTCTGAGACTGAGAGGGATGTGCAGGCGCAGATGGAAGATGGCTTCGGAGAGGCATTGCTGAACCGGTTTAAACGCGATAAGCGAAGTGTGAATGTCCGATTTAACGGACACCGGCAGGTAGTGACAGGACCGCCTGTTATAGCGGAAGGGTATAGAGCTTGCTGTACCTGATGAGGTTTTTGCCGCGAGGCAGGAACGAAAAGAAGTGGTAACACGGGTAATAACTCGTCTTCTCATATCGTTATGGTATGAGAAGGCGTTTTTTTATGTCGCTGAGAATTACTTGGTAATCTTCCAATGTCCCCGGACAGGAATTTTCCTGTTCTGACGGAATATATTTTCAGTCCGTTATGAGTAAGTACACAATTTATTTTTATATTTATGGAGGAAAGAAAAGATGGAAAAGCAGAGATATTATATCAGCACTGCCATTGCGTACACATCCGGTAAACCGCATATCGGAAATACCTATGAGGTTGTTCTTGCGGATGCTATCGCACGTTTTAAAAGACAGCAGGGTTATGACGTATATTTTCAGACAGGTACTGACGAGCATGGCCAGAAGATCGAGCTGAAGGCTGAAGAGGCTGGTGTTACACCGAAGGAATTCGTAGATAACGTTTCCGGCGAGATCAAACGTATCTGGGATCTGATGAATACATCCTATGATAAATTCATCCGTACAACAGATAAAGACCATGAAGAGCAGGTCAAAAAAATCTTCAAAAAAATGTATGCAAAGGGAGATATCTACAAGGGTCATTACGAAGGAATGTACTGTACACCATGTGAGTCCTTCTTTACAGAGTCCCAGCTTGTAGACGGTAAATGTCCGGACTGCGGACGCCCATGCGTACCTGCTAAGGAAGAGGCATATTTCTTCAAAATGAGTAAGTATGCAGACAAGCTTATTGACTACATCAACACACATCCGGATTTCATTCAGCCGGAGTCCCGTAAAAACGAGATGATGAACAACTTCCTTCTTCCGGGACTTCAGGATCTTTGTGTATCCAGAACATCCTTTAAATGGGGAATCCCGGTAGATTTTGATCCGAAGCATGTTGTATATGTATGGCTGGATGCTCTGACAAACTATATCACAGGTATTGGTTATGACTGTGACGGAAACAGCAGCGATACATTCAACAAATACTGGCCGGCAGATCTTCATCTGATCGGAAAAGATATCATCCGTTTCCATACCATTTACTGGCCGATTTTCCTGATGTCTCTGGATCTTCCGCTTCCAAAACAGGTATTCGGACATCCATGGCTGCTTCAGGGTGATGGAAAAATGAGTAAATCAAAAGGAAATGTAATCTATGCAGATGAGCTTGTTGAGTTCTTCGGTGTAGATGCTGTCCGTTATTTCGTACTCCATGAGATGCCATTTGAGAATGACGGTGTGATCACATGGGAGCTGATGGTTGAGAGACTGAATTCCGACCTTGCAAACACACTTGGAAATCTTGTAAACCGTACAATTTCCATGTCCAACAAATATTTTAACGGAGTCGTTGAGAATAAGAATGTTACTGAGCCGGTTGATGAGGATCTTAAGAACTTCATCCTTCAGGTTCCGAAGAACGTTTCCGCAAAAATGGACAAGCTTCGTGTTGCAGATGCTATCACAGAGGTATTCTCTCTGTTCAAACGTTGCAACAAATATATCGACGAGACAATGCCATGGGCACTTGCAAAGGATGAGACAAAGCAGGATCGTCTTGCAACAGTTCTCTACAACCTGGTTGAGGGAATCTGCATCGGCGCATCTCTTCTGAAATCCTTTATGCCGCGTACAACAGAGCGTATTCTTGTACAGCTCAACGCAAACGAAAGAACTCTTGAGGAGATGGAGCAGTTCGGTCTTTATCCTTCAGGAAACCGCGTAACCGACAAACCGGAGATCCTTTTTGCGAGACTTGATCTGAAAGAGGTTCTTGAGAAGGTTGAGAAGCTTCATCCGAAGAAAGAAGAGCCGAAGGAAGAGGCAGAAGAGGAGAAAACAGAGAACGTGATCGATATCGAGCAAAGCCGGAGATTACTTTCGATGATTTTGAGAAGCTGCAGTTCCAGGTTGGTGAGATCATCGCCTGTGAGGAGGTTAAAAAATCCAGAAAACTTCTCTGCTCTCAGGTTAAGATCGGAAGTCAGGTTCGTCAGATCGTATCAGGAATCAAGGCTCATTACTCTGCAGAGGAAATGGTGGGCAAAAAGGTTATGGTCGTTACAAATCTGAAACCTGCCAAGCTTGCCGGAATCCTCAGCGAGGGTATGATCCTCTGTGCAGAGGATGCAGACGGAAATCTTTCCCTGATGGTACCGGAGAAAGAGATGCCTGCAGGCGCTGAGATCTGCTAAGTATAGACAGATATGGAATTAAATCATTTTGATAAAAATGGAAATGCTGTTATGGTGGATGTGTCCGACAAACCGGTCACTCACCGTACGGCAACAGCCACGGGTTCCATTCAGGTAGGCCCGGAGATCATGGCCGCGGTAAAAAGTGGAAATGTGAAAAAGGGTGATGTACTTGGTGTGGCCCGTGTGGCAGGTATCATGGGTGTGAAGCGTACTTCTGAGCTGATTCCCATGTGCCATCCACTTCCCATCCAGAAATGTTCCGTGGATTTTGAGACCGATGAGGATGCGGGAGTGATCTGTGTATTCTGCACGGTAAAAACAGAGGGAAAAACAGGCGTGGAGATGGAGGCCCTGACAGGTGTTCAGGTGACGCTTCTGACTATTTATGATATGTGCAAGGCAATTGACAAGCACATGGTCATGTCTGATATCCATCTGGAAGAAAAAACAGGAGGCAAAAGCGGAGATTTCCGTTTTGAGGAAAAATAATGATAGACAGGTGCGGAAGAAATATTGATTATCTCAGGATTTCCGTAACTGACAGATGTAATTTGCGGTGTATTTATTGTATGCCGGAGGAGGGAGTGCAGCATGTGGAGCGCTCCCTCATTTTGCAGGAAGAGGAAATTTTGAGGATCTGCCGGGTGATGGCAGAGCTGGGTATCCGGAAGATCAAGCTGACCGGCGGGGAACCGCTTGTACGGCCGCGGATGCCTCAGCTGGTGGAAAAATTGAAAAATATGCCGGGGATCGAGAAGGTGACTCTGACTACAAATGGTGTGCTTCTGAAAGATCAGATGAGTGATTTTTCCCGGGCGGGGCTGGACGGATTGAATATCAGCCTGGATACGCTGGATGAGGCCTGCAGCAGGCGGATCACGCGGCGGGATGAACTGGGGCGGACGCTTGAAGGGATTTCGGAGGCAATGAAGTATCCGGAGATTTCACTGAAGATCAATTGTGTGCCTCTTGGGATCCCGGAGCAGGATCTTTGCCGGGTGGCGCTTTTTGCCAGGATCATAGGTGCATGTGCGGTTTATTGAGATGATGCCCATTGGATGGGAAAAGAATTTCATGGGATGTCGGAGGAGGAATTGCTTCGGATCCTTGGGGAAAAGCTTCCGCGGTTTTCGCCGTATGTTGGGGAGCCCCTTGGGAATGGACCGTGTCATTATTATGATGTGGAGGGTTTTTCCGGAAAGATCGGGTTTATCAGCGCGGTGAGTCATAAGTTCTGTGGGGAGTGTAACCGGATACGGCTGACTTCACAGGGCTTTTTGAAGACCTGTCTGCAGTATGCAGCGGGAAGGGATCTTCGGGAGGTGATCCGCGGTGGTGGTTCGGATGAGATGCTGAAGGCTGTGATCCTGGAGGCTCTGGCGGAGAAACCGGACGGGCATGCTTTTGGCGGAAGTCTGGAGAAACAGAAGGATGATAAGACGGAGAAGCTTTGTATGGCACAGATCGGAGGTTGAGTGATGAAGAGAGTTGCTGTGATCACTTCTAGTGATAAGGGTTACAGAGGGGAGCGTGAGGATCTTAGTGGTCCTGCTGTGAAGGAAATTATGGAGGCGGCCGGGTATGAGGTTGTTTCTGTGGATGTTTTGCCGGATGACCGTGGGATGCTTGGAAGCCGGATGGCTGAGATCGCAGATCTGGGGCTTGCGGAGCTGATCCTGACTACGGGTGGTACCGGGTTTTCTCAGAGGGATGTGACACCGGAGGCTACGGAGGATGTGATCGAGCGGCGTGTGCCGGGGATTCCGGAGGCGATGCGGGCGTTTAGTATGACGATCACGAAGAGGGCGATGCTGAGCAGGGCTACAGCTGGGATCCGGAAGGGGACGTTGATCGTTAATCTGCCGGGGAGTCCTAAGGCTGTCAGGGAATGCCTGGAGGTTATTATTGAGGCGTTGGGGCATGGGATTGAGATTTTGACCGGCGATGCTGGAGAATGCGGACGGTAGTGTGCGGTGTATACTTGTATTAACGAACGGACGCCCAACGGAGGCAGGGCCAGTACGGTGACACGCTGCGCGGCCTGTTCGGCTGCGTCGCTGGTTTGCTTTTGCCGGATGTATTGATATTTGGAAATTAATATTGCTGGTGTGATATATAGGAATAAATTTGGTAACGATGTGTAATTAATAGGAGTTTGCTATGGGAAAAGTACTTGCGGTTTGTATCAGTGAGAAGAAAGGAACACAGAAGAAGAATGTCGGGTCTGCGGTTTTTGTGGAGGACTGGGGGCTTGAGGGGGATGCTCATGCTGGGAAGTGGCATCGGCAGGTGAGTCTTCTTTCCGGTGAAAAGATTGATGCATTTCGTGCAAAGGGCGCAGAGGTTGAGGATGGTGCTTTTGGTGAGAATCTGGTTGTGGAAGGGATTGATTTTGCAAAGCTTCCGGTTGGCACCAGATTTCGCTGTGGTGAGGTTGTGCTGGAGCTGACTCAGATCGGAAAGGAGTGCCACAATGGCTGTGCTATTTTTCAGAAGATGGGTGAGTGCATCATGCCCCGGGAAGGTGTGTTTACAAGAGTGCTGAAAGGTGGAAAAGTTTCCGTCGGTGACGAGATGACTGTGGATAAAGCTATGATTTTTGATACTCATGCACATTACGATGATGAGGCTTTTGATGAGGATCGTTTTGCTATGCTGGATAGTATGCAGAAGAGCGGGATCGGGCATATTGTGGATGTGTGTGCTTCTGTGGGGCATTTTGATCGGGTTTATGATCTGGTTGAGAAGTATCCTTTTGTTTATGGCGCAGTGGGTGTTCATCCGGATGATGCGGATAAGGTGGATGCAGCAGTTCTGGATGAGATCCGCAGATATTGCGACATGGAAAAGACTGTGGCCGTAGGTGAGATTGGCCTGGATTATTACTGGCATAAGGAGAAGGAGGAGCATCTTCTCCAGCAGAAGGTATTCCGCCAGCAGATGGACATCGCCCGTGAGAAAAAGCTTCCGTTTATGATCCACAGCCGTGACGCAGCAGAGGATACGCTGAATATTGTGAAAGAATATATGCAGGATGGGATGTACGGCGGAGTTATCCATTGCTTTTCCTATAGTAAGGAAATTGCAAGAGAGTATCTGAATATGGGACTTTATCTTGGAATCGGCGGAGTGGTTACTTTTAAGAATTCCCGGAAGCTGAAAGAGGTGGCAGAGTATGCGCCGCTGAATCAGATCCTGCTTGAAACCGACTGCCCCTATATGGCACCTGTGCCGAACCGTGGAAAAAGAAACAGCTCCCTGTATCTGCCGGAGGTTGTGAAGACCATTGCGGAGATTAAGGGAATCAGCTGCGAGGAGGTTGTGGCTGTGACGGAGAGTAATGCGATGAAGGTGTTGGGATTGATATGATACAGAAATGAGAAAAAACCAGTTAACCTGAAATTTGCATTTCAGATTGGCTGGTTTTTTCTGATCCAATATGGAGCTATTAAAATGTATTAGACTTCAAATCATTAATAATCTAATTTTACATTACAAAATGTAGCGATAACATTATATATTATAATAGATAAACTTGTAAAAATAAATAACAAATTAATTACAATCCATTAGAATATTATTGATTTGTAAAAAGGAATGTGATATTGTAAAAGAAATAACAATTTATTGATCGTTTCCAGAAAGGAGGAACAAAATGAACGAGTTAAAACTGGAATTTCAGTTAGAAACAACTGAGATTCCGGCTGAACTGGACAAGGTTTTAGTGAGTTTTCTAAAAGCTGCTGTGGAGAATTATTCTCCGGCTCTTTTTGAAAAACTCTATAATAAAAATTCGTCCATAGTAAAAATGTACGTTTGGGCAACATACTTACCCGGGGTGAGATTTACACAGGAAAAAATATTGCTTAACCAGAACAGATTTATTATGACATTTTCAGATGCAGATATAGGTGAACTGATCGAATTTTACAATGCATTTGTGCTTATGAAATATAAAACGTATCCTATGCATCAAAATTCTATGCGGTTAATATCAGTAAAGATACGGGATATTCCAGAAATTCAAGACACAGAACTCATTATAAAAATGAAAAGTGCACTTATTGTCCGAAAACATGATTCTACGGATAATAGTGACAAGTACTATACATGTGAAGATCTGGAATTTGGAGAAATGGTGAAGGAAAATCTGAGTATTTTTCTTGAAAAATTGAATTTGGAAATGGATATTAGTGATTTTTCAATAACCCCATTGAAAGGGAAAAAAGTGGTAACAAGGACATGGGGTCGCTTAGTAGATGGAAGTATCGGGATATATAAGATAACAGGAAATTTAGAACTATTGAATTTTCTGCGTGCGGCAGGATTGGGAACAAGAAGATCGATTGGAAAAGGGATGTGGGAAGTCATATATTAGGAGGTAAATTATCATGGAAAAATATGTGATTACTCTTGGTGATTTCCTGAAGAATGCCGGAATTGTGGGATTTCATTACATGCTTGAAACAGCAGGGGCGAGAGAAAATATTGATTTTGGTCATTCCGAGGATGATCAGGCATTGTGGGTCAGCATGGATTTTGCACAGAATGCTGACTGGACGGATATGTATTTTAAAGCCTTTATCAGGTATTTTGGACCATTCAGCACGTATCAGGGAATTAAGGATAAAATTCAAATATGTATTGAAAAAATAGAAGCTGAAAATTGGAATCCGGGAAAACAGGAAAAAGATGATTTAAAATTTATCAATGACAAGCTGCAGTCAAACAGCTATCAGGCTGGTTTGGCAAATATTCAAAAGAAAATTGAAAATCCGGAAATCTATGAGAAATTAAAAAAGAATAAACTTAGTGATAAACTGTCAGCAGAAGAACTGAAAAACAGATTAGAAGAACTTCTGGATTTTATAAATCAGCCGGAATGCAGCGAAACTTTTGCAATGAAAAGTATCATATATACTTATATAAATCGGTTCTGGAATGGAAAATGTTTTCTTTTACGTCCTAATGCAAAAAAAGATATGCGAGAGGTGTTTGAAAAAGATTTTTCCGAACCATTTCGAAAGTATCTGAGTGCGGATCATAAGAAGGCAAAAGATCTCTGTATTGATTGTGGTGATCCAATAGGACCGAAAGAAAAGGTTTCAATAGCATTTATGAATGAAGTTGGAGATGATTTTACAAGAAAACGATCTGCGTTTTGGAATTGTAAAGTAGATGCTTTTCTTTGTCCAGGTTGTGCTTTTATATATGCGCTCAGTCCTCTGGGATTCCGGTTGTATGCAAACAAATTTGTTTTTGTAAATATAAATGATAGCATTAGTACTTTGTTATATGCAAATCATAAAAAAGGAAGAATAGATGAAGAAGGAGAAAAAACTGAAAATAAAAAATATTCTCAGTGGTTTGCAGAGACAATCAATATTTTACTGAAAGAGAAACAGAAGGAATTATCAAATGTCCAAGTAATCTTACGTGGAGTAAGTGCAGATGACAGATATGTATTGAGCATTATTCACAGAAGAATAATAGAAATTATCCGGGAACCAAGAATATCTGATGCATTAACTGCTTTAGCCAAAGCTCCGGTTACGAAAGTTAGAGATAATTTTGTAAATATACATGAAACAGTGGTTATGAATCTTTTACAACATCGGGAACAGTATCAGTTATTAAATTGTCTATTTAAAGAAAATATAAAAGAAGAATCGAAGAATTTTTATATTTTCTGGGTATATGAGGTGCAACTTTGGACGGAACTTGTAGTAGCATATTCTTCGGATAGAGATAAAAGAAGGGAGATTTCTATGAGCTGTGGAGCTATGAAAAAAAGTGGAGCGGATTTGAGAAAAGCAATTATGGCTGCAAAGGGTATGACTTCCAGTGAAGGCTTGAGAGGTATTGAATATCAGTTGTTAAATGCTTTAGCTGTAAGAAACGTAAATAAATTTATGGATGTTGTAATGCGTTTGTACAGTGCATATGGTTCCAAGAGAAATGAGGATGGACATGAACTTTTGATACCGACTGGATTTGTTCAGATGTTAAATGACAAACAGAAATTTACAGAATATGGATATGCGTTTGTAATGGGATTAGTAGGATCTTACGAGCCTAAGAAGGAGGAAGCATGATTATGAAAAGAGAAGGTTTAACATTTACAGTAATTTTTCTGGCAGAAAGTGCGAACTATGGGGAAGGAATTGGAAATATTTCATCACTGAAAAAAATGACCAGAGGAAACTATGAAGAGTATTCTTATATTTCCAGGCAGGCACTGAGATACAACATGGTGCAGCAAGCAAAATGGGATACTACGCCTGTAGATGGAAAAAGTGGAGTAGTACAGTTTGCTCCCTCTGCAACAATTGAAGATTACCCGGAGATTGATCTGTTTGGATATATGAAAACAACATCCAAAGGAGAAGACCAGAATGGTGGAGCTTCTACAAGAAGTGCAGTTGCCAGACTCAGTAATGCTATTGCGCTGGAACCATTTCAGGGAAATCTTGAATTTTTGACAAATATGGGGATTGCTTTGAGAGGAAATCTGCCGAATGGAATTGCTCAGAGTGAGATACATCGTTCTTATTATTCTTATACTATGTCTATAGATCTGGACAGAGTAGGTGTAGATGGTGAAATTAATATTGCAGAAGAGGATAAAGCGGAAAGAGTGAAAGTTCTCCTGGACTCTGTTCATTATTTGTACAGAGATATTAAAGGAAGAAGAGAAAATCTCAGTCCATTATTTATAATTGGAGGCAGATACAGCAGAAAAAATCCATTTTTTGAGAACAGAGTAAAAGTAGATGCAAATAAGATTAATGTAAGTACACTGCAGGAATTACTTGAGGATGATAATATCAGAAATTATACGTATGCAGGTGTTACAGCGGGTATTTTTGATAATGAAGATAAATTAAAAGATGTATTAAAAGCAGAATCAGTAGGTGCAGTATTTAATCATCTGAAAAAGGAAGTGGAGCAGTATTATGGAGAGGGCAATCAGGATTAAGTGTTTCCAGAATCTTGTAAATTATAGAAAACCCGGAAGCTTTATTATTAAAGAGACGTTTCCTCTTCCGCCATATTCTACAGTTCTTGGGATGATCCATGCAGCTTGTGGTTATACAGAATTTCATCCAATGAAGCTCTGCATACAAGGAACAAATAGTGGGACGGTATCAGAACTTTATACAAGATATTCATTTTCAGCAGGTACGAAATATGAAGAAGGACGACATCAGATCTGTGTTGAAGATGGAGAAAAATATGGAATTTTCAGAGGAATTGCCAATGTTGAACTGGTCTGTGACAATGATATGGTGATACATGCAATTCCAGAAGAGGAAGATTTTGAGAAAGTATATAATTCACTGAAATATCCGCCAAGATATTTATCACTTGGACGATATGAAGATCTGCTGGATATTGAGCGGGTGGATATTGTGAATATTCATCAGGAAGATGAAGTGGCAATAAAGAGAGATATGTATATACCGGTGAGTTACGGAAGTGAGTTGGGGGCCAGACGCGGAACAATATATAATCTTACAAAAGAATATGAAATTACAAAACAGGGGTTGCGCCGCTGGAAAAAAGAAAATGGAAGAGTAAAGGCTTATTATTGTTCTGAAGGAGTAGTAATAGACGAAGGAGCGTATGTGGATGATTTTGAGAAAGATGCAGCGCTGATATTTTGCTGATTAACAAATAAGAAAGTTATCAGCAATGAGATTGGTTTGGAAATGCGGTGGATTATGGATAGGTTTACAAGGAGGCAGGACAAATATCCTGCCTCCGGAAGGAGAAAGCTATGGAGTATTATGCAAAATCCAGACAAAAGATCTTGACTCAGGGAGAGATAGATAAAGTCAAAAATGAACTAGAAGATCTTATAATGAATCTTGAAGGTGAATTTACAGAAACAGATCTTAAAATTATCAGAAATAATATATCTCATTTGCAGGATACAGAAGAAGAGGGACAGAAAACGTTAAAGGAACATCAGAATGACATTGTAAAATGTGCAGAGTTGTTTTTTGAGGAATATGGCGAATATTTTACAGAAAAAGAAAAATGTTTGGTTATAGAAGCTTGTAGAATGCATGATTGGGGAAAAGCGAATCTGATTTTTCAGGGGTTAGTAAATTCAGCTCAGGTTAAAGAACAATATTCTGATATAGGACGGATTACACAGATTCCGCATGGATTTTTAAGCGCAGTTACCATATCAAGAAATGAATTTAAAAAATTATCGGAATTGTTTTCAGAAGCAGATTTCAGACCATTTATCACAGCGGTATATCATCACCACGATAGAGAAGACATTTATGAGGGAGATGAAATCCAGGAATATGCAGTAAAATACTATGCAGAACAGATAAGCGAATATTTAAAGAAGGATATCAAAAAATTATATTGTAGTAACCAGAATAAATTGTTGTATCGCAATAATTCTTATGCCTGTGAAACTCCAATTGAACCTAAGATGTGGGAAGAGTATCTTTTGATCAAGGGCTTGCTTAATAAATTTGATTACACAGTAAGTGCAGGGTATGAGAGGGCAGAAATTGCGCCAGATTTGCGAGAGAAAAAACTGAAAAAAAATATAGAAGTTTATCTTCAGAATAAAGAATTGCGGCCTGCACAGAAATTTATGATGGAACACAGAAATGAAAATTTGGTTGTTGTAGCACCTACAGGTTCCGGTAAAACAGAAGCAGCATTGTTATGGCTTAATGGAGAAAAAGGATTTTATACTCTTCCATTGAAGGTATCTTCTAATGCGATTTATTCTCGTATTAAAAATAATTATTCTTATGAGAATGTTGCGTTGTTACATTCTGACAGTATGGCAATGTACTTAAAAGAGTATAAAGAAAATGATTTAGACATTAATGAAAAATATGACCGTGCAAAAATGCTTGCACAGCCATTAACTGTTTGCACAGTTGATCAGCTTTTTAAATTTGTTTATAAGGCACTGGGAACAGAAATTTTTGCAGCAACTTTGAAGTATTCTAAATTAATATTGGATGAAATTCAATCATATGAACCGGTAGTTATTGCGATTATTATATATGGATTGAAGACAATCCAGGAAATGGGAGGGCGTTTTGCAATTATCACGGCAACATTTCCGCCAGTTCTTAAGCATTTTATGGAAGAAAATGGTTTGATAGAAAATAAACAGTATATTTTTAAGGATTTTACAGGAGAAGAATACTTAACAAATCAGGTTGTGCGACATAAGATTCGGATTAGAAAATCAGAAATGGATATTGATGAAATATTAGAGCAGGGCAGAAATAAAAAGATTTTGGTTATCTGTAATACAGTTTCCCGAGCACAAAAGATTTATAAAGAAATGCAGGAAAAATCAGAAAATGTTTATTTGTTGCATTCGCGTTATATAAGAAGAGACAGAGCTTTTCTGGAAAAACAGATTATGGATTTTGCGGAATCAGAAGAAGCTGGCATATGGATAACAACGCAGATTGTGGAAGCGAGTCTGGATATAGATTTTGATGTACTTCATACGGAGATGTGTACAGCAGATAGTCTTTTACAGAGAATGGGGCGTTGTAACAGAAAAGGAAGATATTTTCCGGAAGAAGCAAATGTTATCATATATGATAATAGAAATGGCGTTGGAAAAAATGGCATTTATGATTTGGTTATGTATGATCGTTCGCTTAAATTGCTTGCTCAGTATGAAAATTTAGAGTTTGTAGAAAGCATGAAAACGATATATATGAATCAGGTTTATGATTCAGACGAAATAAAGGGAACAGGCTATTATGAAGAAATTGAGAAATGTCTGAACAAACTTTCGGAGATTCATCCTGTAGATTATAAACTGAAGGATGCTGAAATAAGGAAAATCAATAGTGTAACAGTTGTACCGGAAGAGATTTATCAAGAAAAAATGGATTTGTTTGAATGTGGAACAGATTTTCTGAGAAAATCCAATGTGAGTAAAGAAACTAAAAGTCTTATAAGATCTAAGTTGGAGGATATGACATTAAATTTAAGTATTTACAGGAATAAATATCCGGAAAATGTAGATAGAGTTTCTGTTGGTTTTAAAAATTGCAAAAAAGTTACAGATATTCATCGTACAGAATATAAATATGAATTTGATCCTAAAACAGGAAAAGGTCAGGGATTGTTGACATCTGAGATTCTTGAGCAGTGTGGATATTTTATGTAGGAGAAAATGTATGGATGAGAGAATCACTGGTGTGATGATTTATTATTATTTCGTCTGTAAGCGGAAATTATGGTATTTTTGTCATGATATTCGGATGGAAACGGAGAATGAAGATGTAATGCTTGGTAAGATTCTGGATGAGAGCAGTTATAAGAAAAAGGATAAACATGTAAATATCGATGATATTATAAATATTGATTTTATTAGTGAGCATAAGGAACTGCATGAGATTAAGAAGAGTAAGGCGGTGGAAGATGCTGGAATCTGGCAGGTGAAGTATTATCTTTATTATTTGCAGAAACGAGGGGTGAGCGGACTTAAAGGAAGATTGATTATCCGTTGCTGAAGAAGTCGGTAATTGTTGAATTGTCAGAAAAAGATGTGGAAATTCTGGAGCGGATTATTATTGAGATTACAGATATTAAACATCAGGAGATTCTGCCGGTTTCTGGTAATAGTAAATTATGCAAAAAATGTGCTTATTATGATTTATGTACTATATAAACTTTGGATTTGTATAGGGGGAAAAGCATGAAGCAAAGTTTTTATGTTTATAATAACGGGGATTTGAAACGGAAAGATAATACGCTTCAGTTTACAAATTATGATGGTGAAAAGCGGGATATTCCTATTGAGCGGATTTCAGATATTTATGTTATGTCTGAGATGTCGTTTAATACGAAGTTTATTGATTACATATCTCAGTATGGGATTCCGATGCATTTTTTCAATTATTATAATTTTTATATGGGAAGTTATTATCCGAGAGAAAGTCTGCTAGCGGGCCAGCTGTTGGTGAAGCAGGTCAACTATTATACAGATTATGAGAAAAGGCTGGTTCTTGCAAGAAAATTTATAGAGGCGGCAGCAGATAGTATTTATCGGAATCTTCGGTATTATAATGGTCGGGGAAAAGATGTGTCGGAATATCTCAGAGATGTGGATTCTCTTCGTAAACAGCTAAGTAGTGTGACAACGATTGAAGAACTGATGGGAATTGAGGGGAACATCAGGAGAAGATATTATGCTGCGTGGAATGTGATTGTTAATCAGGAGATTCAGTTTGAAAAGCGTGTAATGCATCCACCAGATAACATGATCAATTCTTTGATTTCTTTTGTAAATACACTAATTTATACGAAAGTGCTTGGCGAGATTTATCATACACAGTTGAATCCTACGATCAGTTATCTGCATGAACCTGGAGCAAGACGGTTTTCATTGAGTCTGGATATTGCGGAAGTGTTTAAACCATTGATTGGTGACAGATTGATTTTCTCGTTGTTGAATCGAAATCAGATTACAGAGGATAGTTTTACGAAGGAACTAAATTTTCTTCATTTGAAAAAAGATGCTTCTAAACTGATTGTATCTGAACTTGAAAAGAATCTTAAAAAGACTGTGATGCACAAGAATTTGGGAAGGCAGGTTTCTTATCAGTATTTACTTCGGTTGGAGTGCTATAAGTTGATAAAGCATCTGCTTGGTGAAAAAGAATATGAAGGGTTCAGGATATGGTGGTGAATTATGTATGTAGTTTTGGTTTATGATGTGAGTCAGCAGGAAAATGGTTCGAAGCGTTGGTCGAGGATTTTTAAGATTTGTAAAAGATATTTAACGCATATCCAGAATTCTGTTTTTGAAGGTGAAATTTCTAAGGCTCAGTTGGCACAGTTACAACAGGAACTTAAGTTCTGTATAGATAAAGAATTGGATTCTGTGATTATTTTTAAATCAAGGCAGGAAAAATGGTTGGATAAGGAATTCTGGGGACGGAAAGATGATGCAACCAGTTTTATTTTGTAATTGTCAACCTACGATACGGGAAAAATCCCGGGAGGTTGACAAAGCCTTTATTTATAAGGAAAATGGAAGTTTTATAGAGTGTTATAATATCTATTTTGTGTATAAAATAATTGTAAATGACAAGGTCGACAGAAAATGGTAAAATAAACGATGTATTATAGGTGAATGTGGAGCACGGGTATTAATAGAAACATTGTGGAATGTAAAGATGCGAACTCACCTGCGCTCTCCAGTGATGATATCGTATTAATAGAAACATTGTGGAATGTAAAGCAGACGGATCCGCCCAGACCGAAGCAGCCAGCATGTGGTATTAATAGAAACATTGTGGAATGTAAAGAAAAGAAGGGAAAGAAATAGCTGATTACTTAGTAGTATTAATAGAAACATTGTGGAATGTAAAGATAAGTACGTTGAAATGGCAAATAGGGGCGAAATGGTATTAATAGAAACATTGTGGAATGTAAAGAAAAGAACGCCTAACGCTTATAAAGAGTTTTCAGAGGTATTAATAGAAACATTGTGGAATGTAAAGATGCGAACTTCTCATCTGAATCAGAGTAAACAACATAAGTATTAATAGAAACATTGTGGAATGTAAAGGTTTCTTTCGAATCTGGTTACAAAGTCAATCTCAGTATTAATAGAAACATTGTGGAATGTAAAGTCCGTTTTCCTTCTCGTCCTGTTCGATGGCTTCTTGGTATTAATAGAAACATTGTGGAATGTAAAGAATACAGTAAGGATTTCTGTATTTGTCGGTATAGGTATTAATAGAAACATTGTGGAATGTAAAGTTGTTATTCTGCTGTGGTTGCTGCACTGGTTGAGCTGGTATTAATAGAAACATTGTGGAATGTAAAGAAAAGAAAGGTGGCATTGAGGCATGTCTGCGGGCTGGTATTAATAGAAACATTGTGGAATGTAAAGAAGGTCAACAGCATCTACTACTTCGAGCCGGGCGGACGTATTAATAGAAACATTGTGGAATGTAAAGCAAAAAATCTAGCCTTGCACTGGTTAGTCAGTCCTCGTATTAATAGAAACATTGTGGAATGTAAAGAACATCAGAGGCGGAATCATTATACAACTTTCTCAAGTATTAATAGAAACATTGTGGAATGTAAAGATCTTGTACCCTAACTGGCTTAAAAGGGCATTTATGTATTAATAGAAACATTGTGGAATGTAAAGAAAGATTAAGAAAAATCGGATACTATGGAAATATCGTATTAATAGAAACATTGTGGAATGTAAAGATCAGCTATCAACATTACAGGTTGGAAAGTCATTCTGTATTAATAGAAACATTGTGGAATGTAAAGTATAATACAGTTCCACCGTGCCCGGAGTTCGTTTTTTGTATTAATAGAAACATTGTGGAATGTAAAGGGAGAAAGCAAAAGGAGAAAAGCAGAATGAAAATTGTATTAATAGAAACATTGTGGAATGTAAAGAGAAAATAGAGAAGAAAATCTTCAAAGGGCGCATGGGTATTAATAGAAACATTGTGGAATGTAAAGAGAAGAATCGATGCAAACGATGTGATTTTTTATTACGTATTAATAGAAACATTGTGGAATGTAAAGATGGGAGAATCTGTTAATCCGGATGGTACGCTCTCCGTATTAATAGAAACATTGTGGAATGTAAAGAAAGAAGAAGCTGCGCCGATCGAGTATACTGCTGGTATTAATAGAAACATTGTGGAATGTAAAGTCCTGTGTCCGGCGGTTTAATCCACGCGAGCAGTCGTATTAATAGAAACATTGTGGAATGTAAAGTTATTTGCTATACAAAAATCTTTGATCTTAGCTTTGTATTAATAGAAACATTGTGGAATGTAAAGAACTGTCCGTCAGCTTCTACGCCCAGCATTGCCTGGTATTAATAGAAACATTGTGGAATGTAAAGCTTGATGAGATTAATCGGTATTCTGCACAGGATACGTATTAATAGAAACATTGTGGAATGTAAAGTACGAAATCAGCATCGTATCTGTACCGGCAGACCCGGTATTAATAGAAACATTGTGGAATGTAAAGCTGGTATCCTCCCCTTTCGATGCTTTTAGCCGGGAGTATTAATAGAAACATTGTGGAATGTAAAGGTGTATCAGTCAACAGCAGAATTCGGAAACCTGGTACGTATTAATAGAAACATTGTGGAATGTAAAGTGGCATCTGGTTACACAAAACTGGAATCAGACTCAGTATTAATAGAAACATTGTGGAATGTAAAGGCGTATGCAAATCGCATTTATAAGCGTTACGGTCTTGGTATTAATAGAAACATTGTGGAATGTAAAGAATTTACGAGCCCCGAGAAAACTGACCGAAGAGCAGAGTATTAATAGAAACATTGTGGAATGTAAAGCTGCTAAAAAAAGAAGGAGAAAAAATCCGGAAGATTGTATTAATAGAAACATTATGGAGTGTCAAAGATTAAGAACAATTTTTTACATAGGCATTCCCCCCCTTAATGTTAACCCCACGTTAAATCTTCATTCAACCTTCGCAAAGTCCATTGTATTCCAATTTTTCCATCCCGATAATATACGCAGATAAAGCAGTTTCAGGAGTTGATGAGATCTGAATCTGAAGAAGCTGGCTGGCAGATCAGAGTTCGTGTAAGGGAAGAGAGATGGATAGCAGTATGGACAAAGTTCTGACGGTGATCGTACCTGTCTACAATATGGAAAAATATATCCGGCAGTGTCTGGAATCTCTGGTGATCGGGGGGGGTGCTGGTGGTGTTGGATGGCTCCAAGGATGGTTCTGCGGAGATCGCGTATGAGTTTGTGGAGCAGTATCCGGATACCTTCCGGATCATTTATAAGGCGAATGGTGGTCATGGTTCAGCGATCAACACAGGTCTTATGATGGCGTCCGGTGAGTATGTGAAGATCCTGGACAGTGATGACTGGGTAGAAAGGATGCTTTCTGTAGGCTGGTGGACTGCTTGAAACGGAAGGGACGGAGCCTGCCAGACAGGCGGGACGGAAGATCGATGAAAACTGCTACTACGTTGATGTAGAATCTGTCATGTATCCCATCACTGAGGTAGAGCCGAGTCTGTCAGGCACCGGAAGCATAAAACAGGGGATCCAGAAATCTCGGATCGTATTGTACAGCTTTTACAGCGATTTCAGCACTTTAACAAGTCGTGAATTATCCTCCGGCATCATAATACAGAATCGTACAAATTCCCCGTCCAGGCACTGGAAGGAAGAACAGTCACGGATCATCATGCCTTGTCTGATGCAGGCTTCAAATACGTCATAGGAGGTCAGTCCGTTTTTCAGGATTCGGAGCAGGATAAAGTTTGCATAGGCGGGATAGATTTTGTAGGTGTCTGTATCCCTCAGTTCCCGGATCATCCGGTCGCGTTCGGAAAGGATCAGATTTCTGGTTTCTTTAATATAATCTTCATCCTGCAGCATGATCTCTCCTGCAAAGGCACCAAGGCTGTTAAGTGACCAGGGTGTCTGTTTTTCGCGCATTTTTGCAAGAAAGTCCATATTTCCGGTGATGCCGTAGCCCAGGCGCATTCCGGGAGCAGCGAAGAATTTGGATACGCCGCGGAGTACCATGAGATTGGTGAATTCCCGTGTCAGCGGAACTGCGGTGATGGCGTTGATATCCGGGGCAAATTCCACATAGGTTTCGTCGATCATTACGAAGATATTTTTTTCTGCACAGAAACCGATAAGTCTGCGAAGCTCTTCCTGGGTGATGGCAGAGGAGGTCGGATTGTTGGGGTTGCAGAGGATGAGAAAATCATAGCCCTGCTCCAGCTTCCGGCAGAGATCCGGAATGTCCGGCTCGAAATCATTGCTTTCCTGAAGGTGGTAGTATTCCTGGGTACTTCCGGAGAAAGAGAGCTCTCTGGAGTATTCAGAATAGGTAGGTCCAAGGATCAGAGTATGCTTCGGGGCACGCTCCTGGATCAGAAGGGAGATCAGCTCACTGGAGCCGTTTCCCGGAAGGATGAAATCAGCGGGAATATTGCAGTAGCTGGAAATCGTATTCCGAAGGGATGTGTATTCTCTGTCCGGGTAGGAGGAAAGGATATCCACGTGTTCTGCAATGGCTCTGCCGGCTTTTGGGGAAAGTCCCAGAGGATTGACATTTGCACCGAATTTGACGATGTTTTCTTTTTTCAGATTGTAGTAGCTGCAGATCTTTTCTATATCACTTCCGTGAAAAACGGGTTTGGTATCCATTTTTGTCACCTCACATTTTTGTTTTTTTCGTAAAAAATTTATATCCAGTATACACCAGAATCCGGGACAAAAAAAGACGGGATAAAAAGTTTCTGTATTTTTTTCGAATAGGATATTACTGAAAATTGCTTTCTGGAAATGTATGGGAATATTTGATACAATGAGCAGGTAGCGAATGCGGATTGTGAATATCCATGCTGTTTGTCAATGTGGATCGTGAATATCCACATTTTTCCGGGGAGGGTAAGTCCTCAGTGAGAAACAGCAGGAAAGGAAACAGAAAATATGAATACAGAAGAAAAAAAGATTGCAGTGATCGGAATTGGTGGTGTTGGTGGTTACATAGCCGGGCTGCTGGCGAAGGCGTATCCGCATGTGACGATGGTTGCACGTGGCGCTAGGGCAGAGAGCATCCGGAAAAAAGGCCTGGTGCTCCACAGTGATTATAAGGGTGAGATCGTGGCAAAGCCAGAGCGGGTAGTTCCAATTCAGGATATGGGACAGCAGGATTATATTTTTATCTGTGTAAAAAATTATTCTCTGGCTGAGGTGTGCGAAAGTATCCGGGACATGGTCACGGATGACACAGTGATCATTCCGGTGATGAATGGTGTGGACCCGGGAGAAAATATCCGCCGTCTGGTTGGTAAGGGAACGGTTGTGGATTCGCTGATCTATACGGTGGCTTTTGCCAATGAGGATTTTTCTATTTCCCAGCAGGATACGTTTACGTGGCTTTGTATTGGAATCAAAGATGCGGATGAACGGCAGCAGAAGAAAGTTGCAGAAGTGGCAGGGATCCTGAAAGGTGCGGATATTGACTATAAGGATCAGGGGGATATCGAGGTGGAAATCTGGAGAAAGTATATCCTCAACTGTGCCTTTAATGTGATGACTGCTTTTTATGATAATACCATCGGGGAGCTCCGCAGAGATCCGGTGAAAGCGCAGCAGTATGAGAAGCTTGTATGGGAAGCTGCCAGTGTAGGTCAGGCCAAGGGGGTTGCGTTGACGGATGAGCACATCAATGAGGTAATCCATAAATTCCGTTATGTACATGCAGATAATGCAACCAGCTCCCTGCAGAGAGATTTTCGCATCCGGAGAAAACAGACGGAGCTGGAAACCTTCAGCGGCTATATTGTGAAAGAAGCGAAGAGACTTGGTGTTTCCATTCCGCTTTCCGAAAAAATATATCAGGGACTTATGGAAATGGCAGAAAAATTCTGACCGAAAAGGTGAGTTTTCCTGGTGGAATCCTGTATGCTCTGGTACAATGGGGATATAAAAAATCCTGTATCGCAGGCTGAAAGGTTATCTGTGATACCGGAAGGGAGGAAAAGAGATGAAGAAAGTATTTTTGGCTGTTATTGCAGTGATCGTGGTCCTTGCCGGAGGACTTATGCTCAGTTACAACGGGCTTGCCGGAGGTAAAGAAGCTGTGGAAACTGCAGAGGCTGATGTGGATACTATGCTGCAGAGACGGGCAGATCTGATCCCGAATCTCGTCAGCACGGTAAAAAGCTACACGAAGCATGAGACGGAGGTTGTTGACAGGGTTCTGGCGGCGAGGGACCAGCTGATGAATGCGGATACTGTGGAAGAGAAATCTGAGGCAGATCAGCAGATGGACAGTGCACTTTCCGGTCTGAAGGTTGTGGTGGAAAATTATCCGGAACTGAAAAGCAATACTACTTATGTGGGCCTGATGGATGAACTGTCCGGAAGTGAAAACCGGATCTCTGTAGCGAGAAAAGATTATAATGAGGCTGTGAAAGCTTATAACACAAGGCTTGTGAAATTCCCAGGGAATGTATTTGGTTCCATGCTTGGCTTTGAGAAGGCGTCATATTTTGAGGCCGATGATTCAGTAGCAGATACGCCGGATGTAGGGGATATGCTGGCAGAGTGATCAGATCAGACCATTGTTCTGATGAAATGAAAGAACGGATAGAGGGAGAATATCCTATGAAAAAATGGATCGGACGGATGGCTGTGCTACTGGCTTTTGTATTGACGCTGTCCGGAAGTACGCTGGCAGCTTTCGGGAAGATCCCGTCTGCCACAAAAGAATTCTATGTTAATGATTATGCAGGGGTTTTCAGCGATACCTGGAAGGAAGAGCTTTGCAAGGCTGGTGAACAGCTGTATGAGGATACCACAGCGCAGCTGGTTGTCCTTACCGTGGATACTACCGATGGGGAAGACATCAGTGATTATGCAGTGGAAACCGGTCGCAAATGGGGAATTGGTTCAAAGAAGAAAAATAATGGTGTCCTGATCGTCCTTTCGGTTTCGGACCGTAAAGTCTGGGTATCTGTCGGCTACGGTCTTGAGGGAAAGCTGCCTGATTCAAAGACCGGACGACTTCTGGATGAATATGCAGTTCCTTCCTATAAAGACAATCAGTTTGAAAAAGGTACCGTGGAGCTTTATTATGCACTGCTAAATGAGATCCGTGAGGAATACGGCCTGGAGAAAATAACAGCTCCCAGGTATGAGAAGGTGCAGCAGGATGTGGACGACGATGAGGATGAGGGAACTGTCTGGGAGATCGCGCTGGGGCTTGTGATGATCGTTTTGCTCATGGTGGGCGCATATCTGCTGTGCGTGATGCTGCCTGTATTTCTTATCGTAACTATGGTTCTGGTTCTGAAGGGCCTGATAATGAAATTGTCGGGAAAGGATACCGCAGACTACTGGAAAAAGAATTTCAGCCGTATGAGTGTACTGCATCGGCTCTTTAATTCCCTGTTTCCGCTGAGCTGGATCCTGGGAAGAGGGGGAAAAAGCAGCGGCGGAAGTTCCGGTAATGACGATGACAGAGATGATGATTATGACAGCTACGACAGCGGAAGCTCCGGAGACGGAGGAAGCTTCGGCGGTGGCGGTGCAGGCAGGGATTTCTAGTGGTGTCGGCATGAATCGCCGGTTCTCTTGTACAGCACAGGCGGAGCTTTCTAATGCTCTTGACAAAATTTCTCAACTTTGCTACAATGACGAAAATCAATTCCGTGAGGGAGTAATTCGCGTGTAGACGTGGTTTGTCAACATACTGGTGCATGCACCTGGCAAATCTTAAAGAATGAGACTCATGTATATTTTATTTCTGTTACAGAGATAGAGTATACGTGGGTCTTTTTTTATGGCTTCGGAGCGGATGAATATGCAAAGGAGAAGAAAAATGCTGTTATTTATGAAAGTGCTTTTTACCCAGTTTATTGCGGAAATGGGTGACAAAACACAGCTGATGCTGGTGGCAATGACTTCCAGGTTCAAGCTGAAGGATATTTTGCTTGGAACCGGTGTTGCTGTCCTGGTGCTCAACGGACTGGCAGTGCTTGCAGGAGGTATTATCAGTACCGTGGTCCCTACCTGGCTGATCCGTCTGATCGCAGGTGCAGCGTTCCTGTTTTTTGCGGTGACAACGCTGAAGGGTGACGATGATGAGGAAGAGAATGTTAAGGATCGTAAGATCAAATTTGCACCGTTGTCTGTATTCTGCACATTTTTTGTTGCGGAGCTAGGGGATAAGACACAGCTTACTGCAATTACATTTGGTGCCAATGAGGGGCTGAGTTCAGCGGTTGTGGTATGGTTTGCCTGTTCACTGGGACTTTTTGCAGCGGATGTGATCGGACTTCTGATCGGATATCTTCTGAAAAGCAAGGCACCGGAGGGAATCCTCAATACAGTTGCATTTGTTATTTTTTCCATCTTTGGAATCCTGACGCTGAGACAGGGATTTGGCCTTCTGCTTGGGGCGGGCTCTTCTATGATCTTCCGCTTACCGTAGCGGTTACGGTTGTGTTTGTGATCGTCTGTCTTGTGCTTTATAAGCAGGCGAAAAAGAATTAAATTATTATAAGGAGCTTTGCACAGAATAGGGCTCATACCTGAAAAAGCCTCCGCATACACTGTAAAAAAGCGTCTTCGGGGGCTTGGCAGTGAAGGATTATATTGAAGAACGTGCAGTTGAGATCGCAGGATATATTGTTGAAACAAAGGCTACGGTGCGGCAGGCAGCTAAGAAATTCGGGATCAGTAAGAGTACGGTACATAAGGATTGCGTAGAACGCCTGAAAGTGATCAATCCGGCTCTGGCCATAGAAGTTCGCAAGGTACTGGATGTAAACAAGCAGGAGCGACATATCCGGGGAGGTATCGCTACTAGGGAAAAATATCTCCATGCTCACATGCGGTGAACAGGCGGGCCGGGTTAAATGTTGATCATAAATATCAGTGTTTATGGAGCCGGGTAAACTAAAATATGAAGGTCTGTGTTATTATCCGGCTTGCTCTGGTTGACATACCTGATAAGATGTGCGAAGATTTATCATACGAAAGAAACAGTAAAATACAGCACATAGGAAAGAGAGGATTTTATCATGCTGAAACAGTTATCCATCTATGCAGAAAATAAAAAGGGTGTTATGCAGAACATTACCGGTATCCTGAAGGACGAGGATATCAACATTCTGGGCTCTGTGACCAATGACAGCGCAGAGTACGGAATCGTACGAATGGTAGTTTCGGAGCCGGATAAGGCAATGGAGGCTCTGATTGCTGCAGGATATCTCTGCCACGTGATCGAGGTGATCGGAGTGGAGGTTGAGGATAAGACCGGAAATCTGAATGATCTGCTTCTTACACTGAAGGACAGTAATGTGAGCGTGGATTATCTGTACCTCTCCTTTAACCGTGATTCCGGCAAGCCGATCATGGTATTCCATACCGAGGATATCATGGAAGTGAGATCCTGCCTGAAATCCAGAGGCTATACCGTTTTATAAAAACAGGATTTTACCGTGTGGTAGAGGCTTTTATCCGTTTAATAAATATTAAAATATTCTATATTATAAACACGAAATATCAATTTTACAAATGTATATGGCCATGCTATCATATATCCATAATAGTTCTTAACCTGTAAACAGCCACCTCAGGATATGTGAATATCCGTATCATACAGGCCGGGAACTAAAAACTCATCACATAAAGTTAATAATTACACCCATGAAGAGATCTGTGGATCAGCGTACACAGATTCCTTCAGAAAGAAGCTGTTACGTCGGCGGAGTTTTCTGTGTCTCCAAGGATGTGACAGCTTTTTTCTTTTGCTCTGAAAAAATTCGCAGTAATTTCACAAAAACATGATACAGTAGGAAAAAACGACGGAAAAGAAATAACAGTATTTCAGAAAATAACAGCCGATAGATAATTCAGCTGTCCAGAACAGAACGGCCTGGAATTACTGCAGACAGACGAGGAAATGAAATGAGACCAATAAGAATACAGAAAGCGGAAAAAACAAAAACAGGGAAACAGAGGGTGGATCTATCTCCTGGCGTTTCTGTTTCCGGTGCTGATCTTTACGCTGGGCTTTGCATTGAAGGGTGTTTATCCTTTTGGAGAAAATTCGGCGCTGGTGGTAGATGGAGTCCATCAGTATACAGCCTTTTACAGGGAACTTTCAGAGCAGCTTGGAAAGGGAACGGGCTGGACCTGGTCCGCACATGCCATGGGATATAATTTTTACGGATTGTTTTGCTATTATCTCTGCAGTCCGTTCAGCTTCCTAATACTGCTGTTTATGAAATTCATGTATGTAAACGAGGCTGTCACTGCGGTGATTCTGATCAAGGCAGGGCTTTGCAGCGTATCCATGGCATGGTATTCCGGGAAAAAATATCCGGGCAGAGGAAGTATGGCAGTTTCTCTTGGCTGTATGTACGCACTGCCTAATTTTCTTATAGGCTATTACAGCAATGTGATGTGGCTGGACTGTATCATGCTTCTTCCGGTGCTTGCATATCTTATTGAACAGCTGGTGCATACCGGAAAATGGCGAGGGTATTGTCTGGTGCTGGGGTACTGTATTTTAACCAGCTATTATATGGGATTTATGTTATGCACATTTGCGGCTTTTTATTATCTGGCAGAGCTGGCTGCGGCAGAATCCGGTCGACGGCCGGAGAAAATCCGTTTTTCATTATTGAAATTTGCCGGGGCGTCTGTTGCCGGAGCCGGATTTGCAGGAATCACACTGATCCCCGGAATTGCTGCGGTATCCAGAACTGCAGCGGCGGAAAAGGCAGGCACCGGACTTTCGGGAGTGTACGGAGATATCTGGAAACAGCTGGGCGCACTATGCGAGGATTCCCTGTCCTTTGTAAAATCCGGCGACCAGGGAGATGTGAACCTTTACTGTGGCTGTGCAGTGCTGCTTTTTGCCGGAATTTATTTTCTGAATAAAGAAATCCGCACAGCAGAAAAAATCGTAACAGGTATATTGATCGTTTTGTATTTTGCGGGGATCCATATCACAGCGCTGAATTTGCTTTTTCACGGATTGCATAAACCTGTGGGAATCCCCAATCGTTTTGTGTTCATCCTGATATTTCTGCTGTTGAAAATGTCCTGTGATGCATGGGGAAATGTGGAAAATGAAAGCACAGGAAGAATTTTTGCCGGACTGATCGCTGCAGAGGGCTTCTGTATCGTTGTGGGGATCAAAAGTGGAAATATCTGGGGACTTCTGCTTACAGCAGGGGTTCTTGCAGTATTCTTTCTGGTTATGTGGACGGAACGGTGTATCTGTGGAAAACTGTCCGGTCATGCCTTCTGCTGTGTGGAGATCCGAAAGCTGGGATGTCTGGTGCTGGCAGTGCTGATCCTTGCAGAGACAGGAATTCACGGAATCGTCAGTATTACAGATAATGGAACCGCAAACCGTGATATTTATGTGGAAAGTGAGCAGGAGGTTTGTGGATTACTGGAATCTGCCGGTGTGGATCAGGTGGATTACCGTGCCGCCATCGTAAATCCTCTTGTGAGGAATGAAGAGATGCTGTATCAGCTGAACGGGATATCTATGTATTCCTCTACTAATACAGAGGAAATGTGGGATTTTGTAAAAAACATGGGCTTTGAAAATCTGGAAAATCGTTTTCAGTATGCAGGATCCACGGAAGTGACGGATATGCTTCTGGGAATACGATATCTGTTTTGCAGGAATACAAGAAAGCTTCATACTGTTTATAAAAAAATCGGAGAAAGCCAGTCCTTTGATCTCTATGAGAATTCGAGAGCACTGAAAGCAGGATATATGGTCAGTGATTCCGTACTGGACTATGCAATGGAAGGAACAGATCCACTTGAGGTTCAGAACCGGCTACTTAGCGGTATTGCGGGAAAAAGACTGTACAAAATGCAGACGGTGTCTTCAGAAGCAGTATGGGCCGGGACTGTGGATTTTGATATTTCGCTGAAAGAAGGAGAGCATGGGTATCTTTATATCCCGGGAACAGAGCCGGAAACTGTAACGATCAACGGCCAGGAGCAGAAATCCGATTACTGGAATAATAATTTCCTGGATCTTGGCACTTATGATACGGATACGGTTGTGCATGTAACTGCGGAAACCGGAATGCAGGAAGCGGTTCTGGGAACTTACCGGGAATCGGACCTGGATGAGATCTATGAAATGCTTTCTTCCCGGCAGATGGATCTGAAGAATGGAAAGGGTACCATAGCTGCAGCAAAGGATGGAATGCTCCTTCTCAGCATATTTTATGATCCTGATATGCAGATTTATGTAGATGGGAAAAAGGTCAATGGGAAAAGCATCCAGGGGCTTACCGGTGTAAAGCTTTCGGCCGGGACACATACGGTTACTATGAAATATCGGACTCCGGGGCTGCAGGCGGGAGCAGTTCTTTCTATATTAATAGCAGGAATACTGGGAATACTCTGGTATATCAGCAGAAGAAAAATGGGTATTTCCGGCAGGTTGTGACATCTATGTAGAAAACCGTGTAAAACCCCTGTAAAATCAGCAAAAATTCTTTATAAAACACCTTGACAAGCCCTGTATTTACGGTCTATAATGAGCAAGCGTGCGAATGAAACGTTATATTTTCGCATGCCGTAATTTGTAAATAGCAACCGCAAGGCCCCATGGGAAAGCCCATGGAGAAATAAATCGGGAGGTGAAATGGAATGCCAACATTCAACCAGTTAGTAAGAAAGGGCCGTCAGACAGCTGTTAAAAAATCTACAGCACCGGCTCTGCAGAAAACATACAACTCTTTAAGAAAGAAAGCAGTTGATCAGGCTGCTCCACAGAAACGTGGTGTTTGTACTGCTGTTAAAACAGCTACTCCTAAAAAGCCTAACTCAGCTCTTAGAAAGATCGCCAGAGTTCGTCTTTCCAACGGTATCGAGGTAACAAGTTATATTCCAGGAGAGGGTCACAACCTTCAGGAGCATAGCGTTGTTCTTATCCGTGGAGGAAGAGTTAAGGACTTACCTGGTACAAGATACCACATCATCAGAGGTACTCTTGATACCGCAGGTGTCGCTAACAGAAAACAGGCTCGTTCCAAATACGGAGCTAAGAGACCTAAAGTTAAAAAATAATTTTTGTAGATCAGAAATCTACGCCGCTTCCTGATTGCAGATAATCAGGAGGATTACAAAGATATTATTCATCTAATGTATTACAGCGGAAGACTATAAAGATTTGTACGGTATTCCATATACCCTGTCGGTTGCGGGTTAAATATAGGACCTTACCAGTGCGAACATGCAATAGTTTTACTGCGTGAGTACCGATGATATAATCAATATGATTAAGGAGGGAAGTAACGTGCCACGTAAAGGACATACTCAGAAAAGAGACGTTCTGGCTGACCCGATGTACAATAACAAAGTGGTTACCAAGCTTATCAATAACATCATGTTAGACGGTAAGAAAGGTGTTGCTCAGAAAATTGTATACGGTGCATTCACCAGAGTAGAGGAAAAAGCTGGTAAACCAGCAATTGAAGTATTTGAAGAGGCTATGAACAACATCATGCCAGTTCTCGAGGTAAAAGCAAGACGTATCGGTGGTGCTACTTATCAGGTTCCGATCGAGGTAAGAGCAGACAGACGTCAGGCACTTGCTCTTCGTTGGCTTACAATGTTCTCACGTAAGAGAGGCGAGAAGACAATGGAAGAAAGACTGGCTAATGAGCTTCTGGACGCAATGAACAACACAGGTGCATCCGTTAAGAGAAAAGAAGACATGCACAAGATGGCTGAGGCAAATAAAGCATTTGCTCACTATCGCTTCTAATTCGAGGAGGAAAATTCATTGGCTGGAAAAGAAGGAAGAGAATATCCATTAGAGAGAACCAGAAATATCGGTATCATGGCGCATATCGATGCTGGTAAAACAACTCTTACAGAGCGTATTCTTTATTACACAGGTGTTAACTACAAGATCGGTGATACTCATGAAGGTACAGCGACAATGGACTGGATGGAGCAGGAGCAGGAGCGTGGTATCACAATCACATCCGCTGCTACAACATGTCACTGGACTCTTGAGGAGAACTGCAAACCAAAGCCAGGTGCTCTTGAGCATCGTATCAACATCATTGATACACCAGGACACGTAGACTTCACTGTTGAGGTTGAGCGTTCCCTTCGTGTACTTGATGGTGCTGTCGGCGTTTTCTGTGCTAAGGGTGGTGTTGAGCCGCAGTCAGAGAACGTATGGCGTCAGGCTGATACCTACAATGTACCTCGTATGGCATTCATCAATAAGATGGATATCCTTGGTGCAAACTTCTACGGTGCAGTAGAGCAGATCAAGACTCGTCTTGGTAAAAACGCTATCTGCCTTCAGCTTCCGATCGGAAAAGAGGATGACTTCAAAGGAATCATCGACCTTTTCGAGATGAAAGCATACATCTACAATGATGACAAGGGCGACGATATCTCTATCGTTGATATCCCGGAGGATATGCAGGAAGATGCAGAACTTTATCATACAGAGCTGATCGAGAAGATCTGCGAGCTGGATGATGACCTCATGATGGAGTATCTTGAGGGAGATGAGCCTTCTGTAGACAGACTGAAAGCTGTCCTCAGAAAAGCTACATGTGAGTGTACAGCAGTACCGGTTTGCTGCGGTTCCGCTTACAGAAACAAGGGTGTTCAGAAGCTTCTGGATGCAATTGTTGAGTACATGCCGGCTCCTACAGATATTCCGGCTATCAAGGGTGTTGACCTTGACGGCAACGAAGTTGAGAGACATTCATCTGATGATGAGCCGTTCTCCGCTCTTGCATTCAAGATCATGACTGACCCATTTGTAGGAAAACTTGCTTATTTCCGTGTTTATTCAGGAACAATGAACTCCGGTTCTTATGTTCTGAATGCCACAAAAGATAAAAAAGAGCGTGTAGGACGTATCCTTCAGATGCACGCTAACAAACGTATGGAGCTGGACAAGGTTTACTCCGGTGATATCGCTGCAGCAATCGGATTCAAATTCACTACAACAGGTGATACAATCTGTGACGAGCAGCATCCGGTAATCCTTGAGTCTATGGAGTTCCCGGAGCCAGTTATCGAGCTCGCGATCGAGCCTAAGACAAAAGCTGGACAGGGTAAACTTGGTGAGGCACTTGCTAAGCTTGCTGAGGAGGACCCGACATTCCGTGCTCATACAGATCAGGAAACTGGACAGACCATTATCGCTGGTATGGGTGAGCTTCACCTGGATATCATCGTTGACCGTCTTCTTCGTGAGTTCAAGGTTGAGGCTAACGTTGGTGCACCTCAGGTTGCTTACAAAGAGACAATCACCAAGCCTGTTGATGTAGACAGCAAGTATGCTAAACAGTCTGGTGGTCGTGGACAGTATGGTCACTGTAAAGTTAAATTCGAGCCTATGGATGCCAACGGAGAAGAGCTGTACAAGTTCGAGTCCACAGTTGTTGGTGGTGCTATTCCGAAGGAATACATCCCGGCAGTTGGCGAAGGTATCGAGGAAGCTATGAAAGCTGGTATCCTCGGAGGATTCCCGGTAGTTGGTGTACATGCAAATGTATACGATGGTTCTTACCATGAAGTCGATTCTTCTGAGATGGCATTCCACATTGCAGGTTCCCTTGCATTCAAGGATGCTATGCAGAAAGCAGCTCCGGTTCTTCTTGAGCCAATCATGAAGGTCGAAGTTACTACACCAGAGGATTACATGGGTGACGTTATCGGTGATATCAACTCCCGTCGTGGACGTATCGAGGGTATGGAAGATATCGGCGGCGGTAAGATGATCCGTGGATATGTTCCGCTTTCCGAGATGTTCGGATATGCTACAGACCTTCGTTCCAGAACACAGGGACGTGGTAACTACTCTATGTTCTTCGAGAAATATGAGCAGGTTCCGAAGTCTGTACAGGAGAAGATCCTTTCCAAAAAGGACTGATCTGATATAAAATAATAAAATGCTTGCAAATAACCTTGGTTTGCAATATAATCAAGGTTAGCAAGTTTAAATCTGAAAAAATGCTCTAATTTTGATAGAGCCAAGTTTTAAGGAGGACATTTTAAAATGGCAAAGGCTAAGTTTGAGAGAACAAAACCGCATTGTAACATTGGTACCATCGGACACGTTGACCATGGTAAAACAACATTAACAGCAGCTATCACTAAAGTTCTTGCAGAGAGAGTTCCAGGAAACGTAGTAGAGAACTTTGAGGATATCGATAAAGCTCCAGAGGAAAGAGAGCGTGGTATCACAATTTCTACAGCTCACGTTGAGTATCAGACAGAGCGTAGACATTACGCACACGTTGACTGCCCAGGACATGCTGACTACGTTAAGAACATGATCACAGGTGCAGCTCAGATGGATGGTGCTATCCTTGTTGTTGCTGCTACAGACGGTGTTATGGCTCAGACTAAAGAGCATATCCTTCTTTCCCGTCAGGTAGGTGTTCCTTACATCGTTGTATTCATGAACAAATGTGATATGGTAGACGATGAGGAGCTTCTTGAGCTCGTTGAGATGGAGATCCGTGATCTTCTTTCCGAGTATGACTTCCCAGGAGATGACATTCCGGTTATCCAGGGTTCTGCTCTTAAAGCTCTTGAGGATCCGGCTGGCCCATGGGGAGACAAGATCATGGAGCTTATGGATGCTGTTGATGAGTACATTCCGGACCCACAGCGTGACACAGATAAACCGTTCGTAATGCCTGTAGAGGACGTATTCTCCATTACAGGACGTGGTACAGTTGCAACTGGTAGAGTTGAGGCTGGTGTTCTTCACGTATCTGAGGAAGTTGAGATCGTTGGTATCAAAGAGGAGACTCGTAAAGTTGTTGTAACTGGTATCGAGATGTTCCGTAAACTTCTTGATGAGGCTCAGGCTGGTGATAACATCGGAGCACTTCTTCGTGGTGTTCAGAGAAACGAGATCGAGCGTGGACAGGTTCTTGCTAAACCAGGAACACTTACATGCCATACAAAATTCACAGCTCAGGTTTACGTTCTGACTAAAGACGAGGGTGGCCGTCATACACCATTCTTCAACAACTATCGTCCGCAGTTCTATTTCAGAACAACAGACGTAACAGGTGTTTGCAACCTTCCAGAGGGAACAGAGATGTGCATGCCTGGAGATAACATCGAGATGACAATCGAGCTGATTCATCCGATCGCTATGAGCCAGGGTCTTACATTTGCTATCCGTGAAGGTGGACGTACTGTAGGATCAGGACGTGTTGCTACAATCATCGAGTAATCACTGACTAATATATATTGAGTACCGCAAGGTACATGTGTCCAAACGTAAGATACCCCGGAACCGTAAGGTTCCGGGGTTTTTCTGTTGAACAGAAGATTAAAATAAGGCTGTAAAGAATAGCGAATAAATTAAAAACAGGCAGGTATGGGAAGAAAATGAAAACCTTCGCATATCTGCCTGTGATACTGTTATGATACTATTTCTGTTCGTTATTGGAAAATTTCTGTGTTAAAAGTTCATCTCGTTTACGGATTCGTGTCTCAAAATCCAGTTCTTCAATTTCTTTATGGGTGACAGGTTTGGAAGTGTAGTATTCCAACGTCTGCTTTTTCCACATATCAAACATATCTTTGCCCGTGAAATAAGATTCCAGGCTTTCTCTGTTCTCCTGCAGATCAGCAAGAAAATTACACATATCTGCGTTTAAAGAATGTTCCGGATCATTTCCATAAAAGCGAAGTCCGGCATACCATTTCTGTGTTTCTGTTTCTATATCACCGGGAAGTTTATTATTTATATCCAGTTCATACCGGAGTTCATTGGATTCATTCATCTGCAGTAAAACCCAAAGAATATCGCTGAGAGTAGAAATCTGTACTTTATTTTCAGATAATCCAAATAACCAGTCCAGTGAGACATGAAATTTCTGAGCAATAGTCAATAACACATCATTGGAGGGAGTAACCACACCATTTTCATAACTGGATAAAGTTGACTGACGTATACCAATAGCTGCGGAAAAGTTTTTTTGATTCATCTTCAGATCAGTTCGTAGCTCTTTTATTTTTTCTGAAATAGATGATTCCTGCATATTATCCACCTCCTTAAAAGCTATGATTAGTATATCACAAATGATAAAAATCAACAATATAGAAAAATATCATTCACACAGATAAAAACCATTGACAATGATTATTTAAAATGATATAGTATCAGTGAAAATGATAATTATAGACAAGGAGGAAATGATATGCAGAGACAAAACTATATGATTACAGCGGAAGAAGTTGCAGAGAGCATGGGGATTTCACTTGGATATGCTTACAAGCTACTTCGCAAACTGAACAAAGAGCTTGCAGATCAGGATATGTGACCGTTGCGGGCAAGATACCGAGAGCATTCTGGGAAAAGAAATTTTATGGATATTCCCAGATTGCAATGTAAAGGGGGGGAGAAAGTATGGCAGCATACAAAGATGAAGAAAGAGGAACCTGGTATGTTTCATTTTATTATGAGGACTGGACAGGAGCCAAAAAGCGAAAAGTAAAAAGAGGATTCCGCACTAAGAAAGAAGCATTAAATTTTGAAGCGGAGTATAAAAGAACAGCGAAAGCAGACATGGATATGACAATGGGAGAGTTTGTAGAAGTCTACTTCCGAGACAAGTCTCAGTCATTGAAGGACAGGAGTATCAAGAATAAAAGAGATACGATGAAGGCTCAACTGTTACCGTATTTTAAGGACAGACCAATGAACAGTATTACACCAGCAGAGATTATCCAGTGGCAGAATACGATTATTGAAAAAGGATATTCAGATGATTATCTGAAAACAATACAGAATCAGATGACGGCATTATTCAATCATGCGAAGAATATCTACAATCTGGCAGATAATCCCTGTGACAAAGTAAAACGTATGGGAAAGACTTCAAAAAAGAAAATGAAGTTTTGGACAATTAAAGAATATCGGCAGTTTATGACCGGAATAGAACCGGGAAGCAAATATTATGTACTGTTTGAATTATTATTCTGGACAGGAGCGAGAGAAGGCGAAGCACTCAGCATTACACCTGCTGACATTGATTTTGAAAGGAATTTACTTCATATCAATAAAACTTACTACCGTATGCATGGAGAGGACGTGATTACATCTCCCAAAACAGAAGAATCGAACCGTACGATTTCCATACCGGAATTTCTGAAAAAAGAGATTCAGGATTATATTAGCAGACTGTATGAGTTGCCCGAAGATGAACGGATTTTTCCAATGGTTCATGAAGCGGTACAGCATAAGTTAAAACAGGTGGTTCAAAAGACCGGAGTAAAAAAGATAAGAGTACACGACATTCGTCACAGTCATGCGGCATTTCTGATCAATAAGGGAGTGCAACCATTGATGATTAAAGAAAGGTTTGGACATACGGACATTCGCATTACATTGAATACTTATGGGCACTTATATCCAGATCAGCAGAAAGTAGTGGCAGATATGTTGGATGATGAAAATATAAAAAGCTCCGGAAGTACGAACAACCGGAGCAATGTGACAAATGAGGACGAATCCACAAATGTCAACCCTAGACAAGTTGATTATAGCAGAGATTCTTCCAGAGAACAACAGATAACTGGCGAGAACAGTTGGGAAAATGGAGGAATTTATGGAACAGAGAAATGAGAATAAAACAGAATTGAAAATGATAAAGATGTCAGATGTCCAGTCTCAGACAGTGGACTGGCTCTGGTATCCGTTTATCCCTTATGGAAAATTAACGATTATTCAGGGAGATCCCGGTGATGGAAAAACTACGCTGGTATTAAATATTGCTGCAAGATTGTCTAAAGGAGAAGGTCTGGATAACGATATGAAAGTAACAGAACCCGTGAATATTATCTATCAGACAGCGGAAGATGGACTGGCAGATACAGTAAAACCCAGACTGGAGCTGGCAGAAGCGGTCTGTGAAAGAATTATGGTTATAGATGAAACAGAAAAATCACTTTCCATGATTGATGAAAGACTGGAAACTGCTATCAAACAGACTGGTGCGAGAGTGCTTATTTTAGATCCGATTCAGGCATACCTTGGAGGAACAATGGATATGAACCGTGCAAATGAAGCAAGGGATATGACGAAAAGATTGAGTTTGTTGGCAGAAAAATACAAATGTGCAATTTTATTAATCGGACACATGAATAAAGCTGGTGGAAACAAAGCTGCATATAGAGGAATGGGTTCGATTGACTTTTTTGCAGTAGCCAGAAGCGTATTACTGGTAGGAAGAATAGAGGGAGAACCGGATTTAAGAGCAGTGGTTCAGATTAAAAATAATCTGGCTGCATTTGGGCATTCCAAAGCATTTCGCCTGACAGAAACAGGATTTGAGTGGATAGGTGACTATGAAATCACAGCAGATGAGGTGCTTGGTGGAATTGCGCCAAAGGTAAATAAACTGGAACAGGCAAAGAAGATGCTGAGGGAACTGGCAGAAACATCAACTTCTGTGCAAAGCAGTGAAATCTTTGATATGGCAGAAGATTTGAATATTTCTAAAAGAACACTGGAAAATGCAAAAAAGGAACTTGAAATTAAGGCAAGACGAATCGGCAATTCATGGTATTGGGATTTAGATAAAGTTAAGCCGGAATAAATTAAGGGTGCAACATTGCAGAGTATATAGAAAATGCGGAATTAAAATGCAAGGTTGCAATCTGTAAAGACATTGCAGTGTTGCGTCCTTACATAAATTGTAAGAAGGTGAGAGCTTGAAAAACGTTATGATTCCAGAGGAGTTATTTGGAAAGATTATAAAATATCATTTACTGGATCAGGAACAGGAAGCAGATGATATAAGAAAAGGTCTGGAGAAAAAGCTGGATGCAATGGTAAATCGTGAGGTATACAGTAAATTCAAAACTGCACCAACAGAAGAAGAACGGGAAAAGTTCCGGCAGGAGTATCTGGACAGAAAAGGAATGCAAGAGAGCTTTCGATGGTAACAGTTCTTATTGATTATCTTTTTACAGGAGCGTGTCACGCACCTGTGAGAAGTAAACAAGGAGAAAGTTGGTAAGGTGCAGACGGAAAACTGTGGCTGGAATGTGAGACGGCTGTAAATTTGATAGTTGTGAAGAAGGGAGAAAGATACAATGAAACAGGGAAGATTAGGATATAACAGTAGCAATGACAGATATGGGTTGTTGGCATCAGACTTATGGATTGATACGGGATTTCACTGTGGAGAAGGTCTTGAGGTGCTGGTCGATGATAAGTGGGTAAGGACAAGAATGGAGATGAATCCAGCAAGAGAATGGTATCTGGTTGGAACGCCATACTGTGGAGATCTGGAATATGTGCAGGCAAGAATACCGGAATAATTTAGTCGAGAGAGTAACGAAAGAGATAAAATAGCCCCCGGCAGCGCAAGGTACTTTTGATGGACGGAACGGCTGTCGAAAGTGCTTTTGCGTTACTTTTGACAAAAGTAACAAAACCGCCGTATCCGGCGAAGATTTCTTTTTATACTATAGCTGGTAAAGATACAAATTTATGTGCCATGTCTGGCACTGGTTTTAGAAAGTGGGGTGACGAACATGACGCTGAAACGAACAATTAGTGGTATGATCGGGACAGGTTCTCTGGCTCATAACAGAAGGGAATTTATAGCAGAAAATGTTGATTCAGACAGAGTGCAATTAAATATTTACTATCAGAATGAGAATTTAAAAGAAGTTTATAAAGAACTGTTTGATGAAGCTGTAGAACGATATAATATCGGGAAAAGAAAAGATCGACAGATTACAAATTACTATGAAAAAATCCGGCAGGGCAAACAGGAAAAATTGTTCCATGAAGTGATTTTCCAGATTGGAAATCGAGAAGATATGGCTGTCGGAACAGCAGAAGGAGGTCAGGCTGTAAAAGTACTGGATGAGTATGTAAAGGACTTCCAGAAACGGAATCCAACGCTACGGGTATTTGGTTGTTATCTACATCAGGATGAAGCTACGCCACATCTACATATTGATTTTATTCCTTATGTAACTGATTGGAAAGGAAAAGGAATGGACACCAGAGTTTCGCTGAAACAGGCATTAAAAAGTCTTGGATTTCAAGGTGGGAATAAGCATGATACTGAGTTAAACCAGTGGATGAACCATGAAAAAGAAGTTCTGGCAGGGATTGCAAAAGAGCATGGTATTGAATGGGAACAGAAAGGCAGTCATGAGGAACATCTGGATGTCTATAACTTCAAGAAAAAAGAACGGAAAAAGGAAGTACAGAAATTAGAGCAGGAGAAAGAGTATCTAACTGCAGAAAACGAAGAACTGACAGCACAAATTGCGGAATCCAGAGCAGATATCCAGATTTTAAAAGACGATAAGGAACAGGCAATTAGGGAGAAGCAAGAAGCAGAACAAAGGGCAGAGGACGCAGAAAAAGAACTAAAAAGTCTGGAAGATCGTCGGAATGTGCTACAACCAATCATGGATAATGCCAGTAAGGAAATAAAAGAATATGGAATGATTAAGACGTTTTTACCGGAGGCAGGAACATTTGAACGTGCAGTACCTTACAGGGAGAATAAAATCAAGCCATTGTTTATCAAGATGAAGAATCAGATTGCTGCATTAGCTGGAAAGGTTGTAGAGCTTAACAAAATGGTAGAAAGCTGGAAAAATAAATATCAAAAATCTGTTGAGGAATGTGATAATATCCAGAAACAGTTAGACGATGTACGTAAGGAAAATGGAAAATTATCAAATGATAATCAACGTTTACAGGAGACTTCGGACAGATATGACAGAGTGGTGCGTATTCTGGGAACAGAAGTTGTAGAGGATGTAGTGCAGCAGGATATTAAAGAACAAAAGGAATTGGAAGAGCAGCGTCGAATGGAACAAATGCCAAAGGGAAGCGTTCTGAAACAGTTGGAATGGGCAACTCAAAAGAGCCAGATTGAAAACCAACAACGTAAGAAAAATAAAACAAAAATACAAAGGATTGGAGATTTAGACTATGAAAAAACAGATTTATGATGAGAAAAATGGAATGAGCTATACGTTGCATGGAGATTACTATTTGCCGGATCTGGTTTTAAGAGAAGAAGAACCGACATATGGAAAATATGGAATGTTACGAAAGCAGTTCTTAAAAGAACACAGATCAGCAAGGTATCAGTATTTGTTATTGACTGGAAAGCTGAATGAACATCTGAATCAGACTGATCAGGAAGCTAGAGAACAGGTGGAAACGCTTATGGAACAGATGACAGAAAAACAGGGTGTAACTGAAGAATTAAAGGCACAGGATCAGATGGAGAGGGTCAGGCTGATGAATAATATAAAAGCTAGTGCAGAAGAAATTGTATTGAAAAACATGATATATGTGTGATTGCGAGGGGGATAAGATCGCTTTTTTACATTTTTGTATATTAGAATAGAACTTTAGAAAGCACTATGGTAAAATAAAGTGAAGGTAAATTGAAAGTTATCAAAACAAAGATAAAAACGCAACGTGCATCTTTGATGTGCCAGAGCCGGTAGGTAGCCCGGCCGTCCTATATAAATAGGGTAAGTAACCTGCCCCTCCGGGTTGTCCATTCTTTGTTCAATAAATTTTAGGAGGGATTTTTATGGACAAAGTAAATGGAAGATTGACGGTATATTTTGAAGAACCATTTTGGGTAGGCATATTTGAGCATATTGAAGATGGTAAATTATCTGTGGCAAAGGTAACATTTGGCGTAGAACCAAAAGAATATGAAGTGCAGGAATATATTCAAAAATACTATTTCGGTTTGAAATTCAGTCCGGCTGTTGAAGCTATTGTAAAGGATATAAAAAGAAATCCGAAACGGATGCAGCGTTCAGCAAAAAAGCAGATGCTGGAAACTGGCATTGGCACAAAATCGCAACAGGCGTTGAAATTACAACAGGAACAGAACAAACAGGAGCGTAAAGAAAAAAAACGAAAGAAAAAAGAGGCGGAAGAACAGCGAATGTTTGAACTAAAACAGCGAAAGAAAAGAGAAAAGCATAAGGGACATTAAGGTCCCTTCAGGCTGTAGACAAAACCTTGCAAAAGCAGGGTTTTGTCTACAGTTTGGGTGTATGGAAGTTAAATCCATATGCTTTTTTTAAAGAACTCATTTTTGAACAAAAGATTTGTAAAAACATATTATCTATTCAAAGACGGTTATAATTCTATATCATATGATTTTTTCTTAGTCCGAGCAGCTGATTTCGCCGTATTTCCTGTTCTCTTTGATATTTAAGTTCCCATGCACGATGGGAGAAGACATCAGGATCTTCCACATTGAGATAATCCACTTCATTGGTTGCAATATCACGGCGGTGATAGTCATAATACTTACCAAAAGTACCTTTGAGCTGCTCGATCAGCTTATCCCGGAAATCAGGACGTATCTGGATTCTGGTGTCCAGCAATTCTGTATACTGTTCAGGTTCAGGACGAAATTTTTCTTCCCGGAAAGCAGCGGCGTCTTTTTTAAGCTGCTTTTTAAGGGAGATGTCCTGAGAATCCAGGATATCAAGATTGCTATTCATCTGGTCATATTTTTTGGATAGATTCGTCATATCTTTATCAGTGGAGCATTGTGCCTGGAAGATTAGTTGCTCTTTCCTTGATTTCAGTTCTTCAATTTCTTCCGTAACAGTGGTAAGCTGCTGATTCAATTTTATATGCTGGATGGGATTCAAAATACTGGTTTTCTCTTTTTTCTACATTCAGCTCTTTCCGTTCTGTAACTTTAGCTTTGAGTTTCCTTTTTAACTGTGTTGTATTTATTCAGTATTGGATTAAAATGATTCATCCAATCATGAATTACTTCTTTTTGCATCTCATTATGAAGTAAATG